>OBLX010000020.1_pt1 | contig 105265 bp, 102 predicted proteins | sample 1519811 | NCBI WGS metagenome assembly OBLX01 (sample SAMEA3991476, study PRJEB22521) | metagenome | biome: anthropogenic terrestrial biome; feature: sewage plant; material: surface water | place: Sweden | collected 2012-09-26
CAGGCTTTCGCCCATTGCGCAAGATTCCCCACTGCTGCCTCCCGTAGGAGTCTGGGCCGTGTCTCAGTCCCAGTGTGGCTGATCGTCCTCTCAGACCAGCTACCCGTCGATGCCTTGGTGGGCCGTTACCCCGCCAACTAGCTGATAGGCCGCGAGGCCCTCCCGAAGCGAAAAGACATTTCCTCACAAGACCATGCGATCTCGTGGGGGTATCCGGTATTAGCTCGAGTTTCCTCGGGTTATCCCGGTCTTCGGGGCAGGTTCCTCACGTGTTACTCACCCGTTCGCCGCTAGGTCTTCCCCAGTGTTGCCACTGGATGGACCCCGCTCGACTTGCATGTGTTAGGCACGCCGCCAGCGTTCGTCCTGAGCCAGGATCAAACTCTCCGTCGAGATCGTTGATTGCCCTGCCGTGGGTTTGACTCCATGGCCGGCTGATCGTTGATCGGGAGAGCCGACTTCGGGGCTGGCTAGCCCGTCGGTCGACTGGCACCAGAACAGACTGACTTACTTTGTCCGTTATTAGGTGCTTGTGTGTTTATGAACGGTCACGTCGACCGACCGAGCCTTGTGGCCCAGTGTCGCGGCGTGATCGCCCGCACTAGCTTTTTCGTCCTCTATTCCGTTTTCAAGGAGCGCCGGCCGGGCGTGCCGAAACTGGGCTGCCTGGCTGCTCGTGGGCACTCGTCTCCTCGGTGCTGCTGGGGAGGCGTTGGTGCCGCTGGTGGGGTCGGGGCCGCTCACATCGGTGAGTGCTGCCCGAACCGGAGGGTCAACTTACCTGCGTCGCGTCGAGACGTCAACCCGCGACCAAAGAAATCAGGTGGTAGGTGCTCTTCCCCTTGCGCAGGAGCAGGGCCCGGCCCTCCAGGAGGTCCTCCTGGCTCGGCCGGAAGCCTGGCTCGATCTTCGCGTTGTTGACGCTGATGCCCCGTTGCTCCAGGGAGCGCCGTGCGTCGCCCCGGGAGGAGGCGAGGCCGGTGACGACGAGCAGGTCGACCAGGTCGGCACCCACCACGTCGGCCTTGCGGAGCCCGGTGCTGGGGACCTCGGTGGCAACCGTGTCGAGGGCGGCGCCGGCGAGGGCGCCGGCGTCACCGCCGAAGAGCACCTCGGAGGCCTCCTCCGCGCCGGCGGTGGGCACGACGCCGTGGAGCATCGTCGTGAGCGCACGGGCGAGGGCGCGCTGGCCCTCGCGAAGGTGGGGCGCGCTCGCGTGGGAGGCGGCGATGGCGCGTGCCTCGGCGACCGGCAGCAGGGTGAGCTGGAGCAGAAAGCGTTCGACGTCGGCGTCGGCGATCTGCATCCAGTACTGGTAGAAGCGGTACGGCGATGTGCGCTCGGCCGACAGCCACACGGCACCGTCCACGCTCTTGCCGAACTTCTGACCGTCGGCCCGGGTCACCAGGGGGACGGTGAGGCCATGCACATGGTGCCCCGTCCGCCGTCGGATCAGGTCGATGCCGGCCGTGATGTTGCCCCACTGGTCGGAGCCCCCGACCTGGAGCTCGCAGCCGTGCGCCTGGTGCAGGTGGAGGTAGTCGAAGGCCTGGAGCAGCGTGTAGGTGAACTCGGTGAAGGAGATCCCGTCGGTGCCGTCCATCCGCGACCGGATCGACTCCTTGGCCACCATCTGGTTGACGGTGACGTGCTTGCCGACATCACGGAGGAACTCGAGGAGGGTGACGTCTCGCGTCCAGGAGTAGTTGTCGACGAACTGGGCGCCGTCGCCGAGGATCTGCACGAGCTGTGGCTTGATTCCGGCGAGGTTGGACGCAAGGGTCTCCTCGTCGAGCAGGTTGCGCTCCTCGGAGCGACCGCTGGGATCGCCGATCATGCCGGTGGCACCGCCGGCGAGGGCGATGCACTCGTGGCCGGCGTCGCGGAACCGCCGGAGCAGCAGCAGAGGGACGAGGTTGCCCACGTGCAGGCTGTCGGCGGTGGGATCGAAGCCGCAGTAGACCACCACGCGCCCCTCGTCCAGGCGGGCGGCGAGGCGATCGCGGTCGGTGGTGTCGTGGATCAGTCCCCGGGCCCCGAGATCGTCGAGGAGGGCGTTGGTGGTCACCATGCCACTCTCGTCGTCGGCGGCCCCGGCCATCAAGCCGGTTCGAGGGCGGCGCGACTGGACAGGGGCCCGGCCCGGCAGGGACCCTGGCGCGGTGGATCCCACGGTCGACACCACTCCCCCGCCGCGGCCCCGGGACGACGACCCTCGCCGCCTCACCCCCGGTCGCATCGCCGCCACCCTGGTCGTGATCGCGCTCGTGGCCATGTGGGTCTACGCCTTCTCGGGCATGGCGAAGAAGGACCCTCCCGACCTCCTCGACGACGACGCCTTCTCGGTGGCCGCCGAGCCCGTCTGCGCCGCGACCCGGGACCAGCTCTCCGAGCTCCCGCCCGCGCACGACGCCGCCTCGCCGCAGGAGCGGGCGGTCACCGTCGCGCAGGCGAACGCACTCCTCGAAGCCATGGTCGACGATCTCGACGCCATCGCCCCCGACGGCGGTGACCGCGACGAGCGCATCGCCGGGCTCTGGCTCGACGACTGGCGCACCCATCTGGCCGACCGAGAGCAGTACGTCACCGACCTCGCGGCCGGCTCCACCGAGCCAGCGGCCTTCACGGCCCGCGGCGGGCGCTCCATCACGGCGACCATCGACAATTTCGCCGAAGTGAACTCGATGCCGAGTTGCGCCTCGACCCTCGATCTCTGAACGAAGGCGTGGTCATGGGCGAGGATGGGCTGATGCCCACCTTCGGCCTGCAGCTCGCCACGTTCGGCTTCCGGGTTCCCGACGACGCGCTGTTCGACCAGGTCGTGGCGCGGGCGGTGGCCGCCGAGGAGAGCGGATTCCGCTCGCTGTGGGTGACCGACCACGTGTACCAGCTACCCGCCCTAGGAGGGCCTGATCAGCCCATGCTCGAGGCCTACACCCTGCTGGGCGCGCTCGCGGCACGAACGAGCACGGCGATGCTGGGGGCGCTGGTCACCGCGGTGACCCTCCGGAACCCCGCCCTCGTGGCCAAGATGACGACGACGCTCGACGTCATCAGCAAGGGGCGTGCCGTGCTCGGCCTCGGCGCCGCTTGGCACGAGCCCGAGCACACCGGCTACGGGTTCGAGCTCCCCCCGGTGGCCGAGCGCATGGATCGCCTCGCCGAAGCGCTCCAGGTCTGCCGGGCGATGTTCGAGCACGACCACGTCAGCTTCGAGGGCACCTACTACCGCACCGCCGATGCACGCAACGTCCCTCGCCCGGTGCAGCGAGGGGGCCCCGGCATACTGGTGGGCGGCGGTGGCGAACGACGCACCCTCCGCCTCGTGGCCCAGTACGCCGACGCCTGCAACCTCCACGGCGACCCCAGCCTCATCCGCCGGAAGCTCGAGGTGCTGCACCGCCACTGCACGGAGGTGGGGCGAGACCCCACGACCATCGCCGTCACTCGGTTGGCCACCCTCGTGATCACCCATTCGTTCCAGCAGACCGGCGAGCTCCAGAGCTACCTCGCGCGCGCCGGGGGTGCAAGTGCCCTGGCCGACTGCAACATCGGCCAACCCGACGAGATCGTCGCACAGTTGCACGAGCTGGCCGAGGCCGGCGTCGAGGAGTTCGTGTTCGCGATGCCACTGGCCGATCCGGACGCCATCCGCGCCGCCGGCGAGCTCTTCACCGGCGCGTTCGCCTGAGCCGGCGACTACGTCCGCACCCGCGTCGGTGGGGTGTGGACGTCGAAGTGCACGGTGCGCGCCACCAGGGCGCTGTGAGGCGCCGACCCGCGCTCGACGAGGCCAAGGTGCTCGAAGACCGCGAACCGGGCGTCCTCGACGACGCAGGGACGCACGCCGAGCACCTCGTGCCAGACCGAGTACCGCCCCAGCCCGCCTCGGCGGCGCTGGTACCAGCCCACCATCGGGTGGGTCAGGACCTCCAGGGTGTCGTCGAGGTCGGCGAAGCCATCGAGGCGCTCGAGCGCTGCCCCGGTGGCCGCCAGGCGACAGGCGCCCTCGCCCCAGCCGGTGGCGTGGAAGGACCACGACCGGCAGCGGCCCTCCCCGTCCCACGAGCCTTCGATCTCCACATGGTCCCGGTGCCACGGCATCTTCCACGCCGCCTGCGGCAGGGCCACGAACAGGCTGTCGAGCGAGGTCCCGAAGAACCAGACGCCGCGCTCGCCCCGGAAGGTCACGTAGGCGCGGTAGTTCACCTGGCCGCAGGCCACCTTGACCAGGGGGAAGAACCGGAAGTGGAAGTCCCGGTCGACGAAGGGCACGACCGACACGAGCGAGGCGTGGGCGCCGTCGTCGAACGCGAACACGTCGGGCTCGACCCCATCGGGCAGCGCCGCCGCCAGCCGCTCGGTGTCCACCCGGTACGAGATCATCGCGAAGTCGTCGAGCTCGGTCGCGGCGTGGCACCACCGCGAAGGTGGCCGTTGCGTTCCGCCGAAGGTCATGCCTGGACTCTAGGGATCCCCAGGCTCGGCATGCATCGACTCGACCGCTCCCAGAAGCCCTACCGCCAGGTCCTGCCCCGGTCAGCGCGGGCGGGCCGACACGTTGGGATCGCCGGCCACCAACCACCGCCACTCGTGCTCCACCCCGGCGCTCAGGCCGATTCGGCGCGTGACCACGGGTTCGTCAGGGGGCGGCGTCCCGTCGTCGACGATGCGCACGCCCTGGTCGCCGGACACGAGGTCGGCGCCGTCGTACGAGCCGTCGATGCCGAAGGCCTGGCAGAGCTTGGCGGGACCGCTGCAGAGGTCCCCGTCTCGCTTGGCGGCGGGCCCCCGGTTGGCCCGCATGTGGTCGAGGCCCTCGAGGGGCGCGGCGGCCCGCAGCAACACGGCCGCGGACTCCTCCACCTCACCGCAGACGGCGTTGGCACACCAGTGCATCCCGTAGGTGAAGTACACGTAGAGGTGGCCCGCCCGCCCGAACATCGTGCGGGTGCGAGGCGTCTCGCCCCGATAGCCGTGGCTGCCGGGGTCCTCGGCCCCGGTGTAGGCCTCGACCTCGACGATGCGTGCCACCAACGGCGGTGTGCCGACACCTCGGCGGACGAGGAGCTTCCCCAGCAGCTCGGGCGCCACGACGCGGCTGTCGCGGCGGTAGAAGGCCCGGGGCAGGGTCCGTCGCCTCACCGGCCGAGGTGGAGGCGCAGCTCGGGCTGGGGGCGCGGGGCGAAGCCGAGGTCGCGGTAGAGGCCCTCGCCGACCGCGGTGGCGTGCAGGTCCACGATCTCGATGCCCTGGCCGCGGACCCCGTCGAGCAGGTGCACCAGCACGGCGCGGGCGGCGCCCCGCCGTCGGAACGCCTCATCGGTGGCGATGGAGCTGACGTAGGCGGTGCGGCCCAGCACGTTCTGGGCGCCGGGGATGCGCCACTGGAGCTCCACCAGCCCCGACGCCACCAGGCGGCCCCCACCGTCGGGGTGGTCCACGACGGCACCCTGGAGACGCTCACCGCCGAGGTGGTCACGCAGGTACGCGGCGCAGGTGGCCACCCAGTCGGGGTCCGGGGCGACCACGCCCATCGAGTCGAACATCACCTGGCGGAGGCGCACGAGCTCGTCCACGTCGTCGAGCGCGGCGGCACGGGCCACCAAGGGGCCGCCGACCTCCACCCGCTACCCCTTCGCGAGACGCTCGGCGTCGGTGTCGAGGCGGGCCCGGAAGCGTTCGATCTGGACGGCCACCGGCGCCGGGCCGGCCCCGCCGGCGGTGGTGCGGCGCGAGGCCGCCACCCCCGGGGCCAGCAGGTCGGCGGCCTCGGGGCCGAGGTCGGGGTGGGCGGTCACCAGATCGACGAGGGCGGCGCCCCCGTCGAGCGACTCCCGCACCAGCCCGCCCACGACGGCGTGGGCGTCACGGAAGGGCATGCCCCGGCTCACCAGCAGCTCGGCGAGGTCCGTGGCCGACGACGTCGGGCTGTCGGCCGCCGCCCGCATGCGGGCGTGGTCCCAGGTGAGGGTGGCGACGAGGCCGTCGACCGCGGAGAGGCCGAGGGAGACCTGGTCCAGGGAGTCGAACAGGGGCTCCTTGTCCTCCTGCAGGTCGCGGTTGTACGCGAGGGGCAGGCCCTTGAGGGTCACCAGGAGGCCGGTCAGGTTGCCCACGAGGCGACCGGCCTTGCCCCGCGCCAGCTCGGCGATGTCGGGGTTCTTCTTCTGGGGCAGCATCGACGAGCCCGTGGCGTAGGCGTCGTCGAGGCGGGCGAAGCCGAACTCCTCGGAGGTCCACAGCACGATCTCCTCGCCCAACCGGGAGAGGTGCAGGCCGACCATGGCAAGGGCGAAGAGGGACTCGGCCACGAAGTCTCGGTCGCTGACCGCATCGAGGGAATTGTCGAAGGCCCGGTCGAAGCCGAGGTCGAGGGCGACGCCGGCCGGGTCGAGGTCGAGCGACGAGCCGGCCAGGGCGCCCGCTCCCAAAGGGGACACGTCGAGGCGACGGCGGGCGTCGAGCAGGCGGTCCACGTCCCGGGCGAGGGCCCAGCCGTGGGCCAGCAGGTGGTGGGCGAGCGTGACGGGCTGGGCGCGCTGGAGGTGCGTGTAGCCCGGCAGGTACTCGTCGCCGGCGTCGCCGGCCCGGGCCAGCAGCGTGTGCTGGAGCACCAGCACACGCTCGGCCACCGCCGCCAGCTCCCGCTTGGTGAACAGGCGCAGGTCGGTGGCCACCTGGTCGTTGCGGCTGCGGCCGGTGTGGAGCTTGGCGCCGGCGGGCCCGGCCAGCTCGGTGACCCGGCGCTCGACCGCGGTGTGGATGTCCTCGTCCGAGGCCTGGAACGCGAACGAGCCGTCGCCCAGCTCACGTTCGACCGTGTCGAGCGCGCCGAGGACGGCCGACGCCTCGTCGCCGTCGAGGATGCCGGCCCGCACCAGGCCGCGCACGTGGGCCCGCGAGCCCACGAGGTCGTCGGCAGCCAGGCGCTGGTCGAAGGGCAGGCTGACCGTGTAGGCCAGAAGCTCCTCGGCGGGGCCACCGGCGAAGCGGCCGTGCCAGAGCGTCATCGGGGCACGCCCCCCACCGGCTGCCTCACAGCATCCCCGCTTCCGAGCCCGGGCCCTGACGGGCGCTCCACGTCTCGAGGCCGAGGCCCCAGAGGCGCACGAAGCCCGCCGAGTCCTCGTGGCGGAAGCTGTCGTCGGCGTCGTAGGTGGCCAGGCCGTAGTCGTAGAGGCTGTGCGGGCTGCGCCGACCGTTCACGTAGCAGTTGCCCGGCTCGAGGCGCAGGCGCACCTCACCGGTGACCTTGCGCTGGCTCTCGTCGATGAAGGCGTCGAAGGCCTGCTTCAGCGGGGAGAACCACAGGCCGTCGTAGATGAGCTCGGCGTAGCGGGACTCGAGGCGGGCCTTCTCCCGGGAGAGGTCGCGCTCGAGGGTGATGGACTCCAGGTCGGCGTGGGCCAGGATCAGCGCCAGCGCCGCCGGGCACTCGTAGGTCTCGCGGCTCTTGATGCCGACCCGGCGGTTCTCGACCATGTCGATGCGGCCCCAGCCGTACGAGCCCACCACCGTGTTCACGTGGTCGATGAGCTCGACCAGGGCCATTGGCTGGCCGTCGACCGAGACGGGGACACCCTCCTCGAAGCCGATCTCGAGGTCACGCGGCTCGGTCTCGGTCGGCACCGTCATCGACCACACACCCGGCGGCGGCACCCGCCACGGGTCCTCCATCTCGCCGCACTCGATGGCCCGGCCCCAGAGGTTGTCGTCGATCGAGTACACCTTCTCCTTCGTCGCCACGATGGGGATCTCGTGGCGGTAGGCGTACAGGATCGAGTCCTCCCGGGTCATGCCCCAGGAGCGCACCGGGGCGAGCACGTCGAGGTCGGGAGCCAGGGCCCGGGTCGAGACCTCGAAGCGCACCTGGTCGTTGCCCTTGCCCGTGCAGCCGTGGGCGACCGCGTCGGCGCCGTGGTAGCGCGCCGCCGCCACGAGGTGCTTCACGATGACCGGCCGGGACAGGGCCGACACGAGCGGGTACCGGTTCTCGTACATGGCATTGGCCTTGAGGGCCGGTGCCACGTAGTCGACCGCGAACTCCTCGCGGACGTCGGCGACGACCGCCTCGATGGCGCCGGCGGCGAGGGCGCGCTCGCGCACGGCGTCCCAGTCGCCCCCCTGGCCGACGTCGGCGGCGAGGCAGACGACCTCGACCCCCAGTTCTTCGATCATCCAGCGGACGGCCACCGACGTGTCCAGTCCACCGCTGTAAGCCAACACCACTCGTCGTGCCATGCTTGCCTGCACCTCCTTCGTCGGTGCCCCTTCGGGATCCGACGCTCGTCGTCCTCGCTGCTCCGCTCCGCTTCGCAGCCTCTCGATTCGGTTCCGGCACTCCGTGTGTGCCGATCAGGGAATGCTGCTCACATGAGACCCGCGAGGTCCCGGAGGCGGTCGGCGACCGCCGCGCCCGTGGTGGACTCGACCACCACCACCATGAGGGTGTCGTCGCCCGCCACCGTACCGAGCACCTCGTCGAGGTTGGAGCGGTCGAGGGCCGACGCCACCACGTGGGCCGAGCCCGGCGGAGTGCGCAGGACCACGATGTTGGCCGAGCTGGCCACCTCGACCACCCAGTCGCCGAAGACGCGGCGCAGGTGGTCCTCGGGGGCGATCTGGTCCTTGGGCAGCTCGGGGATGGCGTAGACGGACTCGCCGCCGCGCACCCGCACCTTGATGGCGCCCAGGTCGTCGAGGTCCCGCGACACGGTGGCCTGGGTGGCGACGACGCCGTCGGCGGCGAGCAGCTCGACGAGCTGCGCCTGGTTGGTGACTGCCGCCTGCTCGAGTAGGCCGGCGATGCGGTGCTGGCGTTGGGGCTTCGACAGGCGGGTGGGCTCGGACACGTCAGCCCTCCCCCGCCGGCTCGCCCTGGACCGACAGCAGCCACGCCAGCAGCCCCCGGGCGGTGTGCATGCGGTTCTCGGCCTCGGGCCAGATGCGGCTGCGCGGCCCGTCGACCACGTCGGCCGACGCCTCCTCGCCGCGGTGGGCGGGCAGGCAGTGCAGGAACACGCCCGCCGGGGCGAGCCGCTCGACCACGGTGGCGTCGAGGGTCCACCCCTCGAAGTCCCGCCGGCGCTTCTCGGCCTGCTCCTCCTGGCCCATCGACGCCCATACGTCGGTGCAGACGACGTCGGCACCTTCGACGGCCTCCTCGGGCCGGTCGTGGACGGTCGGCACGCCGCCGGCGGCGCGGATGCGGTCGAGGTCGACAGGACCGAAGCGGTAGGCGGGCGGGCAGCCCAGGCGGACGTCCATGCCCATCATCAGGGCGGCGATGGCGATCGAGCGGGCCACGTTGTTGGCGTCGCCGACGTAGGCCAGGGTGCGGCCCTCCAACGCGCCGAACTCCTGACGGATGGTGAGCAGGTCGGCCAGGGCCTGGAGGGGGTGAGCCTCGTCGGACAGCAGGTTGACGATCGGCACCTTCGACACCGCGGCCATGCGCTCGACCTTGGAGTGGGCGAACACCCGGGCCCCGATGGCGGCGTGGTAGCCGGCGAGGGTGCGGGCCACGTCCTCGGTGGTCTCGCGGGTGTCGAGGCCCACCTCGTCGGCGTGGATGGTGATGGGGTGGCCGCCGAGCTGCACGACGGCCATCTCGGTGGAGTTGCGCGTGCGCAGCGACGGCTTCTCGAACAGCAGGGCCATGCCCTTGCCCGCCAGCACCTGCGGCGGCGCGGGGTCCTCGGCCAGGTCCAGCACCGCCGTGACCTCCGCCGGGGTCAGGTCGTCGATCTCGAGGAAGTGGCGGATCACGACAGGACCTGCTGGCTTTGTGCCGCCTTCGGCGTCACCCCTTCGGGATCCGAGTCGAGGACTGCCCGCTGCTCCGCTCCGCTGCGCAACGTCGATCTCACGACAGGACCTCCGAGAGGATCGAGACGGCCTCGTCGATCTCGTCGTGGGTGACGAGGAGGGGTGGGGCGAAGCGCAGGGCGGTGGGGGTGACGCCGTTGACCACGAGGCCGGCGGCGAGGCAGTCGGCCGCGACCTGACGGGCGTCGCGGCCGTCGAGTTCGGCGGCCAACAGCAGGCCGAGGCCACGGATGTCGGAGACCGCGTCGAGGGTGAGCAGGCGCTCGGTGAGGTGGGCGCCGGCCGACCGCGCCCGGGCGGGCACGTCCTCGGCCTCCATCACCGCCAGCACGGCGCGGGCGGCGGACGCGGCGAGGGGCTGGCCGCCGTAGGTGGTGGCGTGGTCGCCGGGCTGGAAGACGTCGGCGACGTCGGCCCGCGCCCAGCAGGCCCCGATGGGCACGCCGTTGCCGAGCGCCTTGGCCATGGTCACCACGTCGGGCACGACGTCGAAGTGCTGGTGACCGAACCAGCGGCCGGTGCGCCCGAGGCCGGTCTGCACCTCGTCGACCATGAGCAGGAGTCCCCGCTCGTCGCAGAGGGCGCGCACGGCCCGGAAGTACTCGGCCTCGGCCACGTTGACCCCGCCCTCGCCCTGCACGGGCTCGAGCAGCACCGCGGCGACCGTGGGGTCGATGGCGCGCTCGAGGTCCTCGAGGTCGCCCCAGGCCACGTGGCGGAAGCCCTCGGGCAGGGGCTGGAAGGTCTCGTGCTTCTCGGGCTGGCCGGTGGCGTGCAGGGTCGCCAGCGTGCGCCCGTGGAACGAGCCGTAGGCGCTGACGACGCCGTAGCGGCCGTGCCCACCCCACTTGCGGGCCAGCTTTATGGCCGCCTCGTTGGCCTCGGCGCCGGAGTTGGCGAAGAACACCTTCCCGCCGCCGCCGAGGAGGCGGTCGAGGGCCGCGGCCACCTGGCGGCCCGGCACCGTGGCGAACAGGTTGGAGACGTGCAGCAGGGTCCGGGCCTGCTCGCACAGCGCGTCGGCCACGACGGGGTGGGCGTGGCCCAGCGAGACCACGGCGAGGCCGCCGAGGAAGTCGAGGTAGCGCTTGTCGGTGTCGTCCCAGAGCTCGGTGCCCGCCCCGCGCACGAAGGTGACCTGCGCCGGCGGGTACGTGGTCATCAGGGGCGAGGCGGTGGTCATGTCGTTGCTCCGGTCGTGGGTCCGGTGACCATGGTCCCGATCCCGGCGTCGGTGAACAGCTCGAGCAGCACCACGTGGGGCACCCGGCCGTCGAGGATGTGGGCCGACCCGACGCCGTGCTCGACGGCGTGGATGCAGGCGGCGATCTTGGGGATCATCCCGCCGGTCATCACCCCGTCGTCGACGAGGTGCTGGAGGTCGGCGGTGGTGATCTCGCTGACGAGGGTGGACGAGTCGTCGGCGTCGAGGCGCAGGCCCTCGACGTCGGTGAGGTAGATCACCTTGTGCGCACCGAGGGCCTCGGCCACCGCGCCGGCGCCCGTGTCGGCGTTGATGTTGTAGGCCTGACCGGCGGCATCGGTGCCGATGGTGGAGATGACGGGGATCAGGTCCTCGGCGAGCAGGCGCTGGACGATCGAGGGGTTCACTGCGGCGACGTCGCCCACGAAGCCGAGGGCGGGGTTGCGGGCCGAGGCCTGGATGAGGCTGGCGTCGCCGCCGGAGAGGCCCACGGCGAGGGGGCCGTGGACGTTGATGCCGGCGACGATCTCGCTGTTGATCTTGCCCTCGAGCACCATGCGGGCGACCTCGAGGGTCTCGGCGTCGGTGACCCGCAGGCCGTCGTGGAACACCGACTCCTTGCCGAGGCGCGCCAGCAGCTCGCCGATCTGTGGGCCGCCGCCGTGCACGATGACCGGCTTCGCGCCCACCCGCTGGAGCAGGACCACGTCCTCGGCGAACTGGCGGGCCAGCGCCTCTTCGACCATCGCGTTGCCGCCGTACTTCACCACCACGATCTGCCCGGCGAGGCGGGTGATGTAGGGCAGGGCCTCGACCAGGACGCCCGCGATCTGCGTGGGGTCGGTGATGGGGGTCGGGTGGGCGACCCCGCTCACGACGTGCCCATGTTCTCGTCCACGTACGCGTGGGTGAGGTCGTTGGTGAGGATGGTGAAGCGGCCGGCACCCAGGCCGAGGTCGACGTTGATGTCCAACTCGGGCTCGGCCATGTGGTCGGCCACCGCGCCCGTGTCATGCTCGATCTCCACGCCGTGGCGGGCCACCATCACCCCGCCGTAGCAGACCGACAGCAGGGCCTGGTCGAAGTGCACGCCGGCGCTGCCGGCCTCGCTGGCGAGGCGACCCCAGTAGGGGTCCTCGCCGTACCACGAGCACTTGCACAGCGCGCTGTCGGCGATGCGGCGGGCCGCGGCCTCGGCGTCGTCGTCCGAGGCGGCGCCCGTGACGTGCACCCGCACCAGCTTGGTGGCGCCCTCGGCGTCGCCCGCCATCTGCTCGGCGAGGTGGAGGCACGCGGCGGCCACGGCATCACGGAAGGCACCCGGATCGGGGGCGCCGGCCCGGCCGCTGGCCAGGAGGAGCACGGTGTCGTTGGTGGACTGGCAGCCGTCCACGCTGAGCGCGTTGAAGGAGTGGGCCACGCCTTCGCGGAGCGCGACCTGGAGATCGGCGGCGTCGACCGCGGCATCGGTGGTCAGCACCGCCAGCATCGTGGCCATCTTGGGCGAGAGCATCGCCGCGCCCTTGGCCATGCCCCCGACGACCCAGCCGTCGCCCTGGACGACGGTCTCCTTGCGGTGGGTGTCGGTGGTGAGGATGGCCTCGGCGGCATCGACGGCACCCTGTGGGCTGCGGGCGGCGGCGAGGGCGGGCAACGACGCGGCCATGGCCTCCACCGGCAGGCGGTTGCCGATCAGGCCGGTCGAGCACATCAGGACGTGGTGGGGGGCGCAGCCGAGCTCGGCGGCCAGGCGACCCACGAGGTCCTCGGCGTCGGCGTGGCCGGCCTCGCCGGTGGCGGCGTTGGCGTTGCCGCTGTTGAGCAGCACGGCGGCGGCCTGGCCCTGCGCCTGGCGCAGGTGGGCCTGGCACAGCTGCACGGGCGCGGCGGTCATCTTGTTGGGCGTGAACACGCCGGCGGCGGCGACAGGCTGGCCGTCCTCGGTGGCCACGAGGGCGAGGTCGAGGGCCTCGGGGTCCTCCTTGACCCCGCCGTGGATGCCGGCGGCGACGAACCCTGCTGCGGCGGTGACGCTCATGGGGACTCCTCGATCGGGTGGGCGACGGCTTCTGGCTCCCGAATCGACTGCCCGAGCCGTCGGATCGGGAGCCAGAACGAGCCCGTCGGGTGGGTCGTGGCGGGTGAGGTCACGGGTAGAGCCCCGCGGTGGGCAGGCCGGTGGCCTCGGGGAGGCCGAGGGCCAGGTTGGCGCATTGCACGGCCTGGCCGGAGGCGCCCTTCACCAGGTTGTCGATGGCGCAGAGGGCCACGACCCACCCGGTGCGCTCGTCGGCCCGGGCGGTGACGTGCGCCGTGTTCGAACCCAGCGTGGCCTTGGTCGACGGCGAGCGCTCACTGACCACGACGAAGGGCTCGTCGGCGTAGGCCTCGTCGAGCGCGGCCAGCACGGCCTCGGTGGTCGTGGGCGCCGCCGGCCGGGCGTAGCAGGTGGCCAGGATGCCCCGGTTCATCGGGGCGAGGTGCGGGGTGAACAGCACCTCGGTGCCGAACACCATCTCCATCTCCGGCGTGTGGCGGTGGCCCAGCAGGCCGTAGGCGGTGAAGTCCTCGTCCACCGTGCAGAAGGTGGTGTTCGCCTTCGGGGGCCGGCCGGCGCCGGACACCCCGCTGGCGGCGTCGACCACGATGCCGGTCGGCTCGACCAGCCCGGAGCGCACCAGCGGACCCAGCGCGAGGTTGGCCGCCGTCGGATAGCAGCCCGGCACCGCGATGGCCGCGGCGCCGGCGAGCTCGTCCCGGTAGACCTCGGGCAGCCCGTAGACGAAGCGCTCGAGCAGCTCGGGGGCGGCGTGGGCCTCGCCGTACCACTGCGGGTAGAGGGCCGGGTCCTTCAGGCGGAAGTCGGCGGCGAGGTCGACCACGTGGGGCACCCGGTCGAGCAGGTCGGGCACCAGCGCCTGCGAGGCGCCGTGGGGCAGGCCCAGGAACACGAGGTCGAGCCCCTCGACCGCAGCGGCGTCGTACGCACTGAAGACGAGGTCGCCGTAGGCCGCCGCGAGGCTCGGGTAGAGATCGGCCACCGCGGTGCCGGCCTGGCTGTCACCCGTGGCCACCACGAGCTCGAGGTCGCGGTGGCCGGCGCAGAGGCGCAGCAGCTCCGCGCCCGTGTACCCCGACGCCCCGACGATCCCGACCTTGCTCATGCTGCCTCCGCGCTCATGCGCAAGAGCATACGGAGCTGCGCATTTCTATGCAAAGCCATTCCTGCAGCCCTCACCCGGATGCCGAAGGCGCCCCGAGGGACGAGGGGCCGGTGTGACGCCCGTCAGCGCAGGGTGGCGCCGTGGGCGGACTCGACCGCGTCGATGAGGCGGGTGCGGGCCTCCCCCACCTCGGCGTCGGTGAGGGTGCGGTCCGGGGCCTGGAAGCGCAGGGCGTAGGCCAGGCTGCGACGGCCGTCGGCGAGGCCCTCGCCCCGGTAGACGTCGAAGAGGCGGACGTCGGCCAGCAGGTCGCCGCCGGCGGCCCGCAGGGTGGCTTCGACCGCTCCCGCGGGCACGGCCTCGTCCACCTCGAAGGCCAAGTCGATGTCGCTCGACGGGTAGCGGCTGACCTCGCGGTAGCGGCGAGCGCCGTGGGGCAGGGCCAGCAGGGCGTCGAGGTCGACCTCGAGCCACGCCACCCGCTCCCCCAGGTCGTAGGCGGCCACCACCCCGGGGTCGATCTCGCCCACGAGGCCGACCCGTTCGCCGGCGACCACCACGTGGGCCGTGCGGGTGGGATGCAGGCCCGCGGAGGAGGCCTCGATGCCTTCGGGATCCAGGGTGGCGTCGCCGAGGCCCAGGGCCTCGGCGACGAGGCGCCAGACCTCGACCGCGGCCGGCGCCTCGGCCTCGCCGAGGATCACGGCGAGCACCTCGCGCTCGTCGGGCAGCTGCTGGCCCTCGGGCGGGACCCGGAAGACGTGGCCGATCTCGAACAGGGCCACCCCCCGGTTGCGGTGGCGGGCGTTGTAGGCCAGCGCGCCGAGCAGGCCCGGCCGCAGCGAGGGACGCAGGACCGACTCCTCGGCGGCGAGGGGGTTGGTCACGGTGACCCGGGGGCCGTCCAGACCGGCCTTCACGAGGTCGTCCGGAGCGAGGAAGGGCAGCGGCAGCGCCTCGCTGATGCCGAGGCCGGCGAGGACGTGGCGGAGCTGGCGGCGCTCGCGCTGGCGCTCGGTGAGGCCGCCGGTGTGGACCCCGGGCGGCCGCCGGCGCGGGATGGCGGCGTAGGAGTGGTGACGGGCCACCTCCTCGATCACGTCGATCTCGGTGGCGACATCGGGGCGGAAGCCGGGCGAGGTCACGGGCTGGACGTCGCCCTCGGCGGGGGCCACGTCGAAGCCGATGGGCCGCAGGTAGCCGGCGATCTGCTCGTCGGTGAGCTCGGTGCCGAGGATGGCGTTGACGCGCGGCGTGCGCACCCGGATCGGGGCCACCTCGGGGAGGTCACCCCGCTCGTCGATGAGGCCCGGCGCCACCGTCGCGCCGGCCAGGGTGGCGAGCTCGCAGAAGCGGGCGAGGGCCAGGTCGATGCCGAAGGGGTCGATCCCTCGCTCGTAGCGCATCGAGGCCTCGGACCGGAGGCGCAGGCGCTTGGACGTGCGGGCGATCATCATCGACGGCCACCACGCCATCTCGAGCAGCGCCGAGGTGGTCGACTCGGAGATCTCGGTGGAGGCACCGCCCATGACGCCGGCGATGCCGATGGGCACGTCGTCGCCGTCGGTGATCAGGGTGTCCTCGGCGAGGACCGACCGCTCCACGTCGTCGAGGGTGACGATGCGCTCGCCGTCGCGCGCCGCCCGCACCCGCAGGGTGCCGCCGGCCACGAGGTCGAGGTCGTAGGTGTGGTTGGGGTGGCCCAGCTCGAGCATCACGTAGTTGGACAGGTCCACGATGCTGTTGATGGGGCGCATGCCGAGCGCGGTCAGCCGGTTGGCCAGCCACTGGGGCGAGGTGCCGACGGTGATGTCGCGCAGGACGCGGGCCCCGAAGCGCCCGCAGCGGTCGGCGTCGACGATCTCGACCCGGGCGATGCCGTCGACCGACGCGCCGGACTCGGCGAAGGTGGGCGTGGGCAGGGCGAACGGGGCACCGAGGCGGGCGGCCAGGTCGCGGGCCAAGCCGGCCACGGACATGGCATCGGGCCGGTTGGGATTGATCTCGAGGTCGTAGAGCACGTCGGACTCGACACCCAGGGCGTCACGCAGCGGGGTGCCCGGCACGAGGCCGTCCGAGAGGACGAGGATGCCGCCGGCGTCACCCCCGAGACCGATCTCGGCCGCGGAGCAGAGCATGCCGTTGGACCACTCACCGCGCAGCTTGCGCCGGGCGATCTCCATGCCGTTCGCCATGACGGTGCCGAGGGTGGCGAGGGGCACGAGGTCGCCGACGGCCATGTTGAACGCGCCGCAGCAGATCTGGAGGACCTCGCCGTCGCCGGCGTCCACGTCGACCAGCTGGATCTTGTCGGCGTCGGGGTGCTTGCGCAGCTCGAGGACGCGGGCCACGACGATGCCGTCGAGCCCCTCCCCGAGGTGCTCGATGGACTCGACGGCCATGCCGAGGTCGCTCATCACCTCGCCGAGCGCGACGGGGTCACCCTCGATCGGCGCGAACTCGCGGAGCCAAGACAACAAAACCTTCATCTCAAGACCTACTTGACCGGTTCATCGACGTTGCGGAGCGGAGCGGAGCAGCGACGAGTGCTTTGATCGGATGCCGAAGGCGCTCCGAGGAACGAGGAGCCAATGTGACGCACCCTCAGAACTGGCTCAGGAAGCGGATGTCGTTGGTGAACAGCTCACGGATGTCGTCGATGCCGTGGCGGTTCATGGAGAGGCGGTCGGTGCCGAAGCCGAAGGCGAAGCCCGACCACTCCTCGGGGTCGTAGCCCACGTTGGCGAACACGTTGGGGTGCACCATGCCGCAGCCCCCGAGCTCCATCCAGCCGGTGCGGCCGCACGTCTGGCAGCCTTCGCCGAGGCAGAACAGGCAGTTGATGTCGTACTCGGCGGACGGCTCGGTGAAGGGGAAGTACGACGGGCGCAGCCGCGAGTGGATGGCGCCGCCGAAGTAGGCGGTGGTGAAGGCCTCGAGCGTCCCGGCGAGGTCGGCGAAGGTGATGCCCTTGTCGACCACGAGGCCCTCGATCTGGTGGAACACCGGCATGTGGCTGGCATCGGCGGTGTCCCGGCGGTACACCCTCCCCGGCATGATCGAGTAGATCGGGGGCGGGCCGCCCTCCATCACCCGGATCTGCACGGGCGAGGTGTGGGTGCGCAGGACGGTGCTCTCGGGCGGGCCGAGGTCCACGTAGAGCGTGTCCCACATGCTCCGGGCCGGGTGGGACTCGGGGATGTTGAGGGCCTGGAAGTTGTACCAGTCGGTCTCGACCTCGGGGCCCTCGGCCACGGTGAAGCCCATGCCCACGAAGACGTCCTCGAGGCGGTGGTGGGTCTGGGTGACGAGGTGCAGGTGGCCGAGTGAGCGATCGGCGATGGTCTCGGTGAGGTCCAGGCGCTCGGCTTCGAGGCGTTCGAGGCGCTCGCCCGCCTCCAGCACCCGGCGGCGGCCGTCGAGCGCGGCCTGCACCCGGGCGTTGGTCTCGTTGAGGGCCTTGCCCGCAGCGCGCCGCTCGTCCTCGTCGAGGTCGCGCAAGCCCTTCTTCAGCTCGCCGAGGGCCGAGCGCTTGCCCAGCAACTCGGAGCCGAGGGCGTCGAGCTCGGCGAGGGTGGCGACGGCGCCGGCGCGTGCCTCGGCGTCGTCGCCGATCCGTGCGAGCTGCTCGATCATCGACACCGGCGGGGAGCCTCCTGGGGACGGGGAGCACCGACGATAGTGAGCGACGGTCGACGGGCGGTCATCGGCGACAAGGCTAGGGGCGGCGGTCCGCCGTGGGACCCCCATTTGGGCTCCCGGAGCGGCGCTGGCGGGCGGCTTCGAAGCAGAGCACCGCGCCTGCGGCCGCGACGTTGAGCGACTCGGCCCGCCCCTCGATGGGGATGCCCACCACCTCGTCCACGCCGGACTGCACTTCGGGGGGCAGACCCGCGGCCTCGTTGCCGAGCAGGAGGGCGATCGGACCGGTCAGGTCGCAGCGGTCGTAGGCGAGCTCGGCGGAGGCGGCGGTCGCGATGACCCGCAGCCCGGCGCTCCGGAGCCCGGCCAGGGCCTCGCCCGCGTCGGGCACGAGCGCGACCGGCAGATGGAACAGGGCGCCCACCGAAGCGCGGACGCACTTGGGGTTGAACACGTCCACGCTGTGGCCGGCCACCACCACGCCGGCGGCGCCGGACGCCTCCCCCGTGCGCAGCAGGGTGCCGGCGTTGCCGGGGTCGCGGACGTCGAGCAGCACGACCACGGGGCGGGCCGGACCGCCCTCCGTGCGCGCCCCGGCGAGCACCGCCTCGAGCGGGGCGTCGCACCACGGCGCCACGGCCACGACGGGCTGCGGCGTCACCACATCGGTGACGCGGGCCAAGGTCCCGGGTTCGAGCTCGTGCACCTCCACGCCGGCGGCACGCGCCCGGGCCAGCAGGCCGGCGTCGGCCCCGGCCTCATGGAAGAGCGCCTCGATGGGCACGCCGGCGGAGAGCGCAGCATCGACGACGTGCGGGCCTTCGAGGACGAAGGCCCGCTCGTCGACACGTGCTCGGTGGCGCCGGGCGAGCCGGCGCACCCGCTGGACGCGGGGGTTGCGGGCGGAGAGCAGGATCACGGCCGGACCGTCGGGGCGGCCGGGGACCCGCCTCGCCCGCAGGGCGGGATCAGCTGGCGGCCGCGCTGGCCTCGTCGGCCACCTTCACCAAGGCGCTGAACGCGGCGGCGTCGGTGACGGCCAGGTCGGCCAGGACCTTGCGGTCGACGTCCACCTCGGCGAGGCGCAAGCCGGAGATGAAGCGGCTGTAGCTGGTGCCGTTCTCGCGGCAGGCCGCGTTGATGCGCTGGATCCAGAGCTTGCGGAACTCGCCCTTGCGCGCCCGCCGGTCGCGGTAGGCGTACTGCAGCGAGTGCATGACCTGCTCGTTGGCGGCGCGGTAGCTGCGGCTCTTGTTGCCGTAGTAGCCCTTGGCCCGCTCCAGTGTGGCGCGGCGGTGCTTCTTGGAGTGGACGGCGCGCTTGACTCTGGCCATCGGGAGTCCTTTCGAGAGTTCGGGGGGAAGGTGCAGGACCGGCGGAGACGCCGGCGGGGGCTCAGATGCCGAGCTGGCGCTTGACCTTGGCGCGATCGCCGGCGGTCAACTCGGTCTCACCGGCCAGGCGTCGGGTGCGCCGGGACGACTTCTTCTCGAGGATGTGGGCCCGGTAGGCCTTGCGGCGCATGATCTTGCCGGACCCGGTCACCTTGAAGCGCTTCTTCGCGCCGCTGTGGGTCTTCATCTTGGGCATGTCGTCGTCTCCGGTGGGTTCGGGGGACCTAGGTGGGCTCGGCCGGCGGTTCGGCCGCGGCGGTCACCTCGGTGGTGAGGGGCGGGGTGGGTGCGCTGGGCGCGGGATCGGCGGGGGGCTGCTGGCCGTCGGCCTCGATGCCAGGCACCGAGGTGGCGCCGAGGACGGGCTCGTCCCCGGCATCCTTGGCGGCGGCGTGGGCCTGCTGGGCTTTGCGGTCGGGTACGAGGACCATGGTCATGTTGCGACCGTCGACCTTGGGCACGACCTCGACCCGACCGGTGTGGGCCACGGCGTCGGCGACGTTGTCGAGGATCCTCTTGCCGAGCTCGGGGTGCTGCATCTCCCGGCCGCGGAACATGATCGTCACCTTGACCTTGTGGCCCTCGTCGAGGAAGTGCTCCACCTTGCGCGTCTTCGTCTCGAAGTCGCCGGCACCGATCTTGGGCCGGTACTTCATCTCCTTGACCACGACGTTGGTGCTGTTGCGGCGGGATTCCTTGGCGCGCTGGGCGGCCTCGTACTTGTACTTGCCGTAGTCCATGATCCGACAGACCGGCGGGTTGGCCTTGTCGGCCACCTCCACGAGGTCCAGGTCGAGGCCACGGGCCATCTGCAGGGCTTCGGGCAGGGGCTTGATGCCGATCTGCTCGCCGTCGGGGGCCACGAGTCGTACCTCACGGGCCCGGATCTTCTCGTTGATCCGAGGCTCGTTGTTGGCCGGGGGCGCAGCTATGGCCGATCACTGCTCAATGCGCAACTCCTTGAGATGGGGGCTGGGAAGGACGGGTGCTGCCGGTGGCGGACGCCTCGAGCCTCGCCACCCGGGGGTGAAAAGCACGAAAGGCGGACGCCGGGAAAGCCGACGTCCGCCGACCCACCGGCGAGCCGGTGAGGGGAGGTTCCATCGACCCGGGCGCACCAGGGGTGGCCGGGTGGGGACCCGAGGGGCCCCGCTTTCCGATTCAGTTGTGGTCGTACACTACCAGCCATGACCTCGATCAGGACAGGTGGGATGCCCCGATGAGCAGTCTCTGGACACCAGGCGGTGAGGTCCCGGTCGACCGAACTGCTCCGCGGGTGGCCGAGCCGACCGGCGACGATGGCGCCGCCGGCCCCTCCGACGCCGCCGTGGACGCACTGGCGGCGATGCTCGACGCCCTTCCGCCGGATCAGCGAGCCGAGTTCCAGCAGGCCCTCGGCGAGCTCTCGGAGGAGGAGCGCCAGCAGTACTTGGAGCGCCTCGTGGAGATGGCCGACACCCAGCAGCGAGTCGTCGAGTCCCCCATCGAGGTCATGGTGGGCAACCACGCCGTCGGCCTGTTCGAGCTGGCCGCGCTGCACCTCCAGCAGCAGCCGCCCAACACCGCCCAGGCGAAGGTGGCCATCGACGCCATGACCGGCCTGCTCGGTGCCGTCGAGGGGCGCTTGGGCGAGCACGAGGCCGACATCCGGGCGATGCTCAGCCAGATCCAACTCGCGTTCGTGCAGGTCCAGGGCGCCGGCACCCCGGCGGCCGAGGCCCCCGACGCCTGACGTCTTCGCCGACGGACGGCCCTTCTTCGAGGCCGTGGCCGAGATCGTGCCCGGCCTGCTCGACGGCGCCTCGATGAAGGCGTCGGGGTGGAGCGTGAAGGTGTGGTTCGACGAGCCCAAGGAGCACTACGAGGTGCAGTGGCTCCAGGGCCGCGACGTCGAGGTGGGGTTCCACGCCGAGCATCGGGACGAGAGCCGCAACGACGCCGTCCTGGCGGCCCTGCGTGCCGGCGAGGCGGGGTGGCGCGCCGAGCTCGGCACCGAGCCCGTGGCCGGTACGTTCGTCGGCGGCCGCCCCGAGCACTGGCGCCGGGTCTCCGAGGTGTGGGAGGGCCCCGACCTGGCCTCGGTGGACCTCGCCATGGAGGCGGCCGACCGCCTGGCCTCCTATGTGGAGGCGCTGGAGCCGCTCCGCCGGGTGTAGCCACCCGCTTGCGCCCGGCGGCGACGATCGTGGTGGCGCCTCAGTGCAGCGAGCTGCCGGGGCGTTCCTCGTCGAGCACCAGACCCATGATCACCGCATCCCAGAGCTCACCGGTCTTGCGGGTGTAGTGGCGGCGTAGGTAGCCCTCCTGGACGAAGCCCATGCCTTCGTAGAGCCGCCGGGCGGCGTCGTTGTGGGGCCAGAGCTGGAGGTCGACCTTGTGGGCGCCGGCGGTCCGCCCCCAGTCGATGGCTTCGGTCAGCAGCGCTCGACCCACTCCCCTGCCCCGCCAGCCGTCGGCCACGCACATGCCCAGGTGGGCCACGCCGTAGGGGGCCAGCTCGATGCCGAGGTTGGCGATCAGGGTGCCGTCGGCCGCGATCGCGACGAAGGCACCAGTGCCGGACCTACCGGGTCGAAGACGGGCGCGGTCTCCTTCCTCGTCGAGGGGCAACTCGGCGCCGATCCACCGCCCCTCTCCTGCCACCGCAGCGCGCAGCACCATCACCGCGTCGAGGTCCTCGTCCGCCATGGGGCGGATGGTGAAGCCCGCCCCGTCAGTCACCGCGGGCAGCGGGTCGCAGGTTGGTGGCCTCCCAGCGGCCCATGCGGCCCGGGACCACTTCGAAGTCGACGGCCGCCCCCACCTCGATGGTGCGGGTGCCGTCGGCGATGGCGGTGCAGTGGAAGAAGTGCTCCTGGCCGTCGGCGTCGTCGACCACGGTGCCGATGCCCCGGGGGTCGTCGAAGCTCGTCACACTGCCCGTGGGCATCGGTGGCGCTCAGCCCTTGGGGAGCTGGCGCAGCAGATCGACCATCTCGATGGCCGTGACCGCGCACTCGTAGCCCTTGTTGCCGGCCTTGGTGCCCGCCCGTTCGATGGCCTGCTCGATGGTGTCGGTCGTGAGGACGCCGAACACGATGGGGACGCCCGTCTCGAGCTGCGCCGCCTGCACCCCCGAGGCGCACTGCCCGGCAACGACGTCGTAGTGCCCGGTGGCGCCCCGGATCACCGCGCCGAGGGTCACGACGGCATCGACCTCGCCCGAGGCGGCGAGGCGCTTCGCCACGAGGGGGATCTCGAACGATCCCGGCGCCCACACCTCGGTGATGGAGCCCTCGTCCACGCCGTGGCGGAGAAGCCCGTCACGGGCGCCCGCAAGCAGGCGCTCGGTGATGAGGTCGTTGAAGCGTCCGCACACCAGCGCGATGCGCATGCCCGCTCCGTTGAGGTTGCCGCTGTAGGACGTCATCGTCGAGACCCTTTCCGGTCGTCCGGGCCCAGCGCCCGGTCGTACGTCATCGAGGCCCTGCCCGGTGCGTTGCGACCCCTGCCGTTGTCACGCATCATCGAGGCCCTCCAGCAAATGACCCATGCGCTCCCGCTTGGTGCGCAGGTAGTTGATGTTCTCGGGGTTGGGGATGGACTCCAACGGCACCCGCTCGACGACCTCGAGGCCGAAGCCCTCGAGGCCACCGTACTTGGCGGGGTTGTTGGTCATCAGGCGCATCGTGGTGATGCCCAGGTCGACGAGGATCTGGCTGCCGATGCCGTACTCGCGGTTGTCGATGGGCAGGCCCAGCTCCACGTTGGCGTCGACGGTGTCGGCGCCGGCCTCCTGGAGGGAGTACGCCCGCAGCTTGTGACCGATGCCGATGCCCCGGCCCTCGTGGCCGCGGAGGTAGACGAGCACGCCCAGCTCCTCCTCGGCGATGCGGGCCATGGCCGCGTCGAGCTGCAAGCCGCAGTCACAGCGCAGGGAGCCGAAGATGTCGCCGGTGAGGCACTCGCTGTGCACGCGGACGAGCACGTCGTCCTCGCCCTGCACCGCGCCGCGCACCATGGCCACGTGCTGCTCGCCGTCGAGCAGCGACTCGTAGCCGTAGCAGGTGAAGTCACCCCACTCGGTGGGGATGCGAGCCTCGGCGGTGCGCTTCACCAGCTTCTCGTTCTGGCGGCGGTAGCGGATGAGCTCGGCGATCGAGATCATCTTGAGGCCGTGCTCGCGGCTGAACTCCAGCAGGTCGGGCACGCGGGCCATGGTCCCATCGTCCATCACGAGCTCGCACAGCACGCCGGCGGGGTACAACCCGGCCATGCGGGCGAGGTCGACCGCGGCCTCGGTGTGGCCGGCCCGCTTGAGGACGCCGCCCTCCGAGTAGCGCAAGGGGAAGATGTGCCCGGGTCGGGCGAGGTCGGCCGGCCGCGTGGCCGGGTCGATGAGCGACTGGATGGTGGCGGCGCGGTCGGCGGCCGAGATGCCGGTGCTGGTGCCGTGACGGACGTCGACGCTGTAGGTGAACGCGGTGCGCTGGGCCTCGGTGTTGTGGCTCACCATGAGGGGGATGTCGAGCTCGTCGAGGCGCTCACCCGTCATGGGCACGCAGATCAGGCCCGAGGTGTGGCGCACGAAGAAGGCGATCTTCTCGGGCGTGGCGTGCTCGGCCGCCATGATGAGGTCACCCTCGTTCTCGCGGTCCTCGTCGTCGACCACGACCACGATCTCGCCGCGGGCGATGGCCTCCACCGCCTCGTCGACGGTGTTGAAGGGGTTCTTGTGCTCGGCCATCAGGCCTCCAGTGCGGGGGTGTTTGCAGGGGTGTCGGATGCGTCGGGGGGTGACGCGGGGATCGTGAGCAGGCGCTCGGTGTACTTGGCGATGACGTCGACCTCGAGGTTGACGAGGTCACCGGGTCGGCGGACACCGAGGGTGGTGACCTCGGCCGTGTGGGGGATGACGGCGACGGTGAAGCCGTCGGCGAGGGGCTCGACCACGGTGAGGCTGACGCCGTCCACCGTGATGGAGCCCTTCTCGATCACGTAGCGGAGCAGGTGGTCGGGCATGCGCACCCGCAGGTCGGGCACCGGGGCGACGACCTCACCGACGGCGTCGACGTGGCCCTGCACCAGGTGGCCGCCGAGGCGGTCCATGAGGCGCACGGGGCGCTCCAGGTTCACCGGGTCGCCCGCCTTCAGGCCGCCGACGCTGGTGCGCCTGAGGGTCTCGTCGCTGACGTCGGCTTCCCACCACGTGGGCGGGTCGGCTGGGTCGAGGGCCACGATGGTGAGGCAGCAGCCGTTGACCGCGGTCGAGTCACCCAGGCCGGCGCCTTCCAGCACGCCGCCGGCGGCGATGCGGAGGCGCACCCCGTCGAAGCTCGGCTCGACCGACTCGACGGTGCCCAGCTCTTCCACGATCCCGGTGAACATCAGTCGGTCTCCTCTCGATCTCGCACGCTTCTGGCGCCCGATCTACTGGCCCCAGGCCGCACATCAGGCGCCAGAACGATCGTGGTCGAAGGGGCGAGCTCGAGGCGCAGGTCGGCGCCGACCTGGCGCACCGACCGGATCTCGCCCCGCCACACGTCGTCGATGGTGGCGGCGCCCGGACCGGCGAACAGCCCGCGAGCGTCGTCGCCCCCGAAGAGCGCCGGTGCCAGATACAGCACGTACCGGTCCACCAGGCCCTCGCGATGGAACTGGCCGGCCACGCCGGCGCCGCCCTCGACCATGGCTTGGACCACGCCCCGGCCGCCGAGCTCGTCGAGCACATCGGTGAGGGGGCCGTCGAGCTCGAGCGCGGGGAGCACCCTGGCGCCCTCGGGGGCCCGACCGAGCACCACCCGCAGGGGGTCGTCGCCCTCGGCGTCGCGCACGGTGAGCGATGGGTCGTCGGCCCGTACGGTGCCGGCGCCGACGATGACGGCGTCGCTCTCGGCCCGAAGGGCGTGCGCATCCGCCCGGGCCTCGGGACCGGTGATCCACTGGCTGGTGCCGTCGGGCGCGGCGGTGCGACCGTCGACGGAGGCCGCCAGCTTCAGCACCACCCACGGGCGCCCCGTCGTGCGGTGCTTCACGTAAGGGGCGAGCTGCTCGGCCACCGCATCACGGCCGACGCCCTCGACCACCTCGACGCCGGCGTCGCGCAGCTTCTGCGCGCCCTGGCCCACGACCTTGGAGTCCGGGTCCTCCAGGGCGAAGACCACCCTGGCCACGCCGGCGTCGATGAGGGCGTCGGCGCAGGGGCCGGTACGCCCCTGGTGCGAGCAGGGCTCGAGGGTGCAGTGCACCGTGGCGCCGCGGGCCCGCTCCCCGGCCGCGGCCAGGGCGACACGCTCGGCGTGGGGACCACCGGGGGGCTGGGTGGCGCCTTCGAAGGTCGTGCCGTCGGCGGCGGTGAGCACGCAACCCACCCACGGGTTGGGCGACGTGGAGGCGCGCACGGCGGACGCGAGTGCCATGGCCCGTGCCATCACCTGCTCGTCCTCCGACGTGCCGTCCACTCGTGGTGCTCCTCAGCGTGCGCAGGCAAGGGTGCGCGCGCCGGGAGGTCCGGCGTGGTGGCACCCTCGCTCCCATCCGGACTGTGACCGTCGGCTCCGGAACTCCCCCGGATCGGCCCGGGCCCGAGGGCCAGGGTTCGCAGGCTGTACTGCCGGTCGGGACTTTCACCCAAAACCCCGCGAGGGGTGTCTTCAAATTTAGAACCGATTCTAATTTTGCCGGACGCTCCGGTCAAACCCCAAGCGTACGGTGCCCCTCGCGGTGTGGGCGCACCGGGAGGTCACCGTTGCACCGTACAGCGCAGAGACGTACAGTTTGGCTGGTGACGACCAAGACCGAGCGATGGAACCTGCGAGTGACCCCTGCGCAGGACGCGGTCGTCCGCAAGGTGCTCGACGAGTCCGGTGAGTCGCTGAACGACTTCGTGGTCCGCCACGCGGTGCAGGCGGCTCGCGACGATCTCGCCGACCACCGGGTCTTCGTGGTCGAGGACGACGCCTGGAACGAGCTTCAGCAGCTGCTCGCCCGTCCGCCGGAGGCCAAGCCGGCGGTCACCAAGCTGCTCGCCAACCCCTCGGTGCTCGAACCTCCGTCGTGAGTGTGCTGCGGGGGACGCTCCCGCTCAGTGCCGATCACGAGGTCGACGGGTTCCGGTGCGGCGACCCGGTCCTGGAGGGCTGGTTACACACAAGAGCGCTACGCAACCAGGTCGAGGGCGCTTCCCGGACCTGGGTGGTCCTCGACGGGAGCACCGTCGTCGCCTTCTACGCGTCGAGCACCGCCGTCGTCTTGCGCTCGGCCGCCCCTGGTCGGGCAGCTCGCAACCAGCCCGATCCCCTGCCGGCCCTCCTGCTCGGCCGGCTGGCGGTCGACCAACGCCACCAGGGCGAGGGTCTCGGGGCGGCGCTCCTGAAGCACTTCCTGTTGAAGTCGCTCGAGGTGGCCGAGCTCGTCGGCGTCCGACTCCTCCTCGTCCACGCGGCGACGCCCGAGGCTGCCGCCTTCTACGAGCACCACGGCTTCGACCCGGCCCCCCTCGACGAGGTCACCCTCCTCCTGCTCGTGAAGGACGTAGCTTCCTCCTGAGACGCCTGCGCCGGCGCCTCAGTGCTCGCGGTGGCCGGCGAGGAGGCGGAGGGCGTGGGGGATGACGTCGAGGACGGCTTCGAGGGTCTCGATGCAGCCCTTGGTGCTGCCGGGGGTGTTGAGCACGAGGCTCTCCCCCACCGTGCCGGCCACGGCCCGGGAGAGGCGCCCCAGGGGGCTGACCAGGCGCATGGCCTCGGCCAGTCCCGGCGCCTCGCGCTCGAGCACCTTCAGGGTGCCCTCGGGGGTGAGGTCGCGGGGGCCGAAGCCGGTGCCGCCTGTGGTGACCACCAGGCCGGCGAAGCCATCGGTGAGGTCGCGCAACGCCGCCGCGACGGCCTCGATGCCGTCCTCGGTCACCCGGCGCTCGACGACCTCGAAGCCGTGGGCGGCGAGGTGCACGGCGAGCGCCTCGCCCGACTTGTCCTCCCTGGTCCCGGCCACGACCCCGTCCGACACCGTCAGCACCTTCGCGAACCCGTGGTGGCCGTCGTCGTCGGTGCTCATGACCTCACCGTAGAGGGCGAAGAACGACCAGATTCACCCTTCTGGGACCAGAAATGCGCTCTCACCGATCCGTTTCTGTGCCCAGAACGGGTCGTCACGGCACGAGTGGCTCGCGGCCAGGACGGATCTCCACGGCCGGGCTCACCGTTCTGGGACCAGATCTCCGCTCTCACCGATCCGTTTCTGTGCCCAGAACGTGTCGTCACGGCACGAGTGGCTCGCGGCCAGGACGGATCTCCACGCCCGGGCTCACCGTTCTGGGACCAGATCTCCGCTCTCACCGGTCCATTTCTGTACCCAGAACGGTTTCTCGAGGGCTCGAGTTGGGCTCGCCGGCGAGGCGGACGTTCAGGCGCCGAGGCGGTCGTCGTCGGTCCCGTGGGCGCCGTTGCACCAGGCGTCGGCGGCCTGGTGACCCTTGCCCTCGGGCTGCACCTCGACCAGCGCGATCGGTCCGTCGCCGGCGCCGACGAGCACCTCGCCGCCGGCGTGCTCGACATCGCCCACCGCCAGCCCGGGCGCCGGGGGCGACTCGACGAGACGGGTGCGGTGCACCTTGAGCCGCCGGCCCCTGAAGGTGGTCCACGCGTCGCCCACCCGCACCTGGCGGTGGATCTCGACGGCCGAGCGGGACCAGTCGATCTCGCGCTCCTCGGGACGGATCTTCTTGGCGTAGGTGACGTCGCCCGCCTGGGGGACGGGCTCGCCGAAGCCCTCGGCCAGCGCATCCAGGAGCAGCGACGAGCCGAGATCGACCAGTTCGTCGCGCAGCTCATCCAGGGTCACGTCGGGGTGCACCCAGCACTCGGTGCGGGCATAGACGGCACCGGCGTCGAGCTCGGACACGACCTCCATGAGGCACACGCCGGTGTGCTCGTCGCCGGCCAGGATGGCCCGCTCGACCGGGGCCGCGCCCCGCCATCGGGGCAGGAGCGAGAAGTGCAGGTTCACGAGCGGCACCGCGTCGATCACGTGGTCCTTCAGGATCTCGCCGAAGGCCACCACCACCCCGAGCTCGGCGCCGACCGAGAGGATGTCGTCGACGTCGTGGCTCACCGGGATGCCCAGTTCGAGCGCGGCCGCCTTCACCGGGCTGGGCTGGAGGTCGCCGCCCCTCCCCCGCCGCTTGTCGGGCCGGGTGACCACGAGGGCGACGTCACGGCCGTCGTCGACCAGCGCCTGCAGCGGTGGGACGGCCAGCGCCGGCGTACCGAGGTACACGAGGCGCTGCGGCGAGGACGAGGGTGGGACAGGGGGCACGGGAGCGGGCCGACGGCGCGAAGCCGGGCTCAGGGGAGGCGCAGGCCGCCCTGGGTGGCGCGGGGCCGGGTGGCCTCCGCGGCGGCGAGGGCCTGGGCCCGCAGCGTGCGCAGCGCGTCCTTGCGCTCGTCGTCGTCGAGGCGCTCGAGCAGCAGCACGCCGTCGAGGTGGTCCATCTCGTGCTGGAAGAGCCGTGACAGCAGTTCGTCAGCCTCGAGGGACACCTCGTTGCCGTCCAGGTCGTAGCCCGTCAGGTGGATCTGCTTCGGCCGGATGATCTCCCACGAGAGGCCGGGCACGGAGAGGCACCCCTCCTCGTAGGCCCACTCGCCGCTGCTCTCGGAGATGACCGGGTTGACCAGCACGGCCGGCCCGTCGCCGGCGTCGTAGACGAACAGGCGCTTCTGCACGCCCACCTGGGGGGCGGCGAGGCCGAGGCCGGGGGCCTCGTACATCGTGGTCAACATGTCGTCGGCGAGGCGGACGAGGGCGCCGTTGATGTCGTCGACCTCGGCGGCGCGCTCGGTGAGGACGGGGTCACCGAACACGCGGATGGCGTAAGGGGGCATACGTCTTCAGGCTACCGAGTAGAAGCGCAGGGCCACGTTGCCGTAGCGGCGGGCATCGAGCAGCTCGAGGTGCTCCAGGGCCGGCTCGTCGTCCACTTCGCGAGGGTCGAGCTGGAGGACCACACAGGCGCCTTCGGCGAGCAGGGTCTCGCTGTGCTTGTCGATGACGGCCAGGGACGTCCCCCAGAGCTCGTGCCACTGCGGAGGCCCGGAGAACACCAGGTCGAATCGCCTCGTGCCTCCTCCGTCGGCACCCCTTCGGGATCCGACTTCGGCGAGCGACGCGGCACCGGTCCGCTCCGCCACCTCCCGGGAGTGGCGATCGAGCCAGGCGAAGACGTCGGCGCGCTCGATGACGGCACGATCGGCGAGTCGGGTCTTGGCGAGGTTGACCTTGATGACCTCGACCACGGCCCGGTCCTGCTCGACCAGCACCGCCTCGGCGGCGCCCCGGCTCAGTGCCTCGATGCCGACGCCGCCGGTCCCGGCGAAGAGGTCGAGGAACCGGGCGCCGCGGACGTCACGGCCGAAGATGTTGAACAGGGCCTCCTTGGCCCGGTCGCTGATGGGGCGCGTGCCCTCCGACGGCGGTCCTTCGAGGCGGATCCCCCGAGCCGAGCCGGCCACGACGCGCATGCCCGCATGCTGTCGGACGCCGGCGCCCGCGTCGAACCGGCCCCGCCCTCCCGTTCCGGGACCACGCGGCGGCGCCCCATGACATCACGGTGGTCCCAGAGCGACGAACCCTTCCTTTCCGGGACCACGCGGCTGTGGCCCACCACTGCACGGCCGTCCCAGAGCGGTGGGTCGGCGCCTCAGCGGAGGGGGTCGACGGCGAGGCGGAGGCGGCCGGGAGGGCGGGGCGTCGCCCCGAGGGCGTCGCAGAGGGTGCGGTGATCGGGGGCGCGCAACAGCCACTCGCCGTCGCGGGGGCCGAGCACGTCGACCCCGAGGGGCGTCCCGAGCGCCTCGACGTAGGCCTCGGCGGCGGCGCCCGAGACGGTGGCAGACGCCGAGAAGGGCGGGTTGGCCAGCGCCCGTCGGCGCTCCCGGTCCGCCGTCGCCACGCGGCCCGGATCGGCGTGCAGCGCGGCCGTCACGACCTCGTGCTGTGGCAGCCGGGTCTGCAGGACAAGCCGACCGCCGTCGGCCCGTCCCCCCAGGAGCCGAGCGGCCCGGGCCAGCAGCGCCAGGGCCTGCTCTGCAGCGCGGTAGCGGGGCGCCAGCAGCTCTTGGTCGAGGTCGAGGAAGGCCACCACGGCCGCGTCCGGCACCTGGTGCAGGACGGCCTCGGTGCCGACGTAGATCCGCGCCGGGGGCAGGTCGTCGCCGGCGGTCTTGGCACTGACCTCGACCACGGGCTCGCCGGCGAGGGCCTCGAGCTCCTCACGGGCCCGGCTGATGCCCGCCCGCAGGTTCTTGAAGCTCGTGGCGTGGCAGGACAGGCACACGGTCGGGCGCTCCAGGCCGCAGTGGCGACAGGTGAGGGTGCCGACCTCGTCCTCCGCGGTGGACGAGCCACAGCGCTCGCAGCGGGCCAGCTCGCCGCAGCGCACACAGGCGAGAAGACGGGCCCGCCCGACCCGGTTGAGCACGCACAGCACCCGTCCGCCCGACCGTAGGCGCTGGACGAGCAGCGGCGAGTAGAGCCCGGCGCGGCCCGGGTCCTCCTGGCGCCGGTCGACCACGTCCACCACCGGCCAGCCAGAGCGCTCGACCTGGCGCGACGGCGGGAGCAGCTCACCCCACGCCTGTGCTTCGAGGGTGGGGCATGGCGAGACCAGCACGCACGGCACCCCGGCCCGCCGGGCCCGCTCGATGGCCACGTCCCGGGCGTGCCACGTGGGCGTGCGCTCCTCCTGGTAGCCCTCGTCGTGCTCGTCGAGCACCAGGACCGCAGCGAGGTCGTGCATCGGGGCCCACGCCGCCGCCCGGGCGCCCACGACCGTGGCGCCACCGGCGGCCACCGCCCAGTCGCGGGGCAACAGGGCCACCGACACCCCCGAACGCCGCAGGCGCACGGCGAGGGCCCGCGCCGATCCGAGCGCCGGGGTCAGGACCAGCGCGTTGCCCTGCGCCGCCGCCGCCGCCACGAAAGGAAACGGATCGATCGACGGGGGCAGGCGGACCACGGCGCGCTCATGGGTGAACGCGTCGCGGGCGAGGTCGTCGGTGACGATGGGTACCGGGGTGCCGCGCTCGGGAGCCGCCGGGATGCGGGCCACCACCCGCTCGGGCGACGCGGTGCGCAGGAAGGGCACCCGCCGACCCGCCCAGCGCCACCCCGCCCAACCGGCGAGCTCGATGACCTCGGCGCTCGGGCCTCGACCCGAGATCTTGGCCAGGGGACGCAGGGCGACGTCCGCCGGCGGCTCGACGTCGACCGCAGTGACCCATCCCCCCACGCGGCGGCCGTGGAAGTCGATGCGGACGAGGTCGCCGACCTGGACGCGGCCCCCCGGCAGGAGCAGGCGGTCGGGCACGAGGTAGTCGAACTCCCGCTCGATGGCGGGCACGTCGGGCAGGACGCGCACCACCACCGGTCGGTCGGCATCGACCGATGGGGCCTCGTCCGCCGAGTCGGCCTCGGGCTCGTCCTCCACCGCGTCCTCGGGCCCCGGACGGCTCGGCGCCGGCGCACCACCGTCGGACGCGAAGCCGAAGCCGACCTCCGCCTCGTCACCGGTCGAGGCGACGCCGGAGCGCTTCGACGGGGCTCGCCCCGGAGCGGGACGGGTGGCGCCGGGGTCGAGGCCCAGGTCGAGCTCGAGGGCATCAGGCGCCGGACGCGCGACGGGCGCGTCCCGAGGGACGCGCCGCGCCGGTGGTTCCGCCCCGGAGGGCGGTGTCGTGGTGTTCCCGGCCGTCAGAGGCCGAGGGCGGACTTCAGGGCGTCGACCCGGTCGGTCCGCTCCCAGGTGAAGCCGTCGCCGTCGCCCGTGCGACCGAAGTGCCCGTAGGCCGCGGTCTGCTGGTAGATCGGCCGGCGCAGGTCGAGGTCGCGCAGGATGGCCGCGGGACGCAGGTCGAACACCTCGCGCACGGCGGGCTCGATCTTGGCCCGGTCGACGGTTTCAGTGCCGAAGGTCTCGACCATGATCGACATGGGGTGGGCCACACCGATGGCGTAGGCCACCTGGACCTCACAGCGGGTGGCGGCGCCCGAGGCGACCACGTTCTTGGCCACCCAGCGGGCGGCGTACGCGGCCGAGCGGTCGACCTTGCTGGGGTCCTTGCCCGAGAAGGCGCCGCCGCCGTGGCGACCCATGCCGCCGTAGGTGTCGACGATGATCTTCCGACCGGTGAGACCGGCGTCGCCCACCGGGCCGCCGATGACGAAGCGGCCGGTCGGGTTGACGAAGACCTCGTAGTCGTCGCCGGCGAACTGCTCGGGGATCACGGGACGGATCACGTGCTCGATGAGATCGGGGCGGATCATGGAGTCACGGTCGATGCCGTCGTTGTGCTGGGTCGAGACCAACACGGTGCGCAGACGGACGGGCCTTCCGTCCTCGTAGTCGAAGGTGACCTGGGTCTTGCCGTCGGGCCGGAGGTACGGGATGGTCCCGGCCTTGCGGACCTCGGCGAGGCGCTCGGCCATGCGGTGCGCCACGTGGATGGGCAGCGGCATCAGCACGTCGGTCTCGTCGCAGGCGTAGCCGAACATCATCCCCTGGTCGCCGGCGCCCTGCTTGTCGAGCTGGTCCTCCTCGCCGGACTGGCCCGAACGGACCTCCTCGGAGTCGTCCACGCCCTGGGCGATGTCCTGGGACTGCTCGTCGATGGAGACCATGACGCCGCAGGTGTTGCCGTCGTAGCCGAACGACTCGCGGTCGTAGCCGATGCCGTTGATGGTCTCGCGCACCACGCGTGGGATGTCGACGTACGCGTCGGTGGTGATCTCACCGGCGACGATCGCGATACCGGTGGTCACGAGGGTCTCACAGGCGACGCGGCTGGCCGGATCCTGCGCCAGCATGGCGTCGAGGATGGCGTCGGAGATCTGGTCGGCCATCTTGTCGGGGTGCCCCTCGGTGACCGATTCCGAGGTGAAGGTCCAGCTGGTCACGTGTGTCGCTCCCTAGGTGGTGGTGGGTGGTGGAAGGTCTGGAGACCGGTTGGCTCGGCTCGAGACGACGGCATCGAGCACCGTCCGTGCGACCGCCCGCTTGTCGCTCAGAGGGACGTCCCGCTCGATTCCCGAACCCGACATGATTAGCACCTGGTTGGTGTCGTGTTCGAACCCGACCGCGGGCGCCGAGACGTCGTTGGCGACGATGAGGTCGGCCCCCTTGGCCGCCAACTTGGCGCCGGCGTTGGCCCGCAGGTCCTGGGTCTCGGCGGCGAAGCCGACGAGGGTCTGACCGGGGCGCTTCCGCCGGCCGAGGGCGGCGAGGATGTCGGGGGTCGGCTCGAGGACGATCTCGGGGATACCGCCGGCCTTCTTGATCTTCTGTTCGTGGCGCACCGCAGGGCGGAAGTCGGCCACCGCGGCGGCCATGACCACCACGTCGGCGGCGTCGCTGCGGGTGAGGACGGCCTGTTCCATCTCGGCGGCGGTCTCGACCGCGATCGCCTCGACACCGGCGGGGACGGGCCGTCCGGCGGTGGTGACGACGGTGACCTTGGCGCCCCGGGCGGCGGCCTCGTCGGCGATGGCGTGGCCCTGCTTGCCCGATGAGCGGTTGCCCAGGAACCGGACCGGGTCGAGGGGCTCGCGGGTGCCGCCGGCGGTGACGAGGATGCGCAGCCCGGCGAGGTCCTGGGGGGCCAGCAGGCGCTCGACCGCGGCGACGATGTCCTCGGGTTCGGCGAGGCGGCCGGCGCCGACGTCGCCGCCGGCGAGGCGACCCTCGGCGGGCGGCACGATGGTGACGCCTCGCTCGGCCAGCGTGCGCAGGTTGTCCTGCACCGCAGGGTGCTCCCACATCTCGGTGTGCATGGCGGGGCAGACCACCACGGGTGCCCGGGTGGCGAGGAGCGTCGCGGTGAGCAGGTCGTCCGAGAGCCCGGCCGTGTAGGCCGCAAGGAGGCGGGCCGTGGCCGGCGCCACCAGCACGAGGTCGGCGCCCTGGCCGAGGCGCGTGTGCGGGATGGGGCTGGCCTCGTCCCACAGGGACGTCTGGACGGGCTCGGAGGCCAGCGCGGAGAAGGTGACCTCACCCACGAAGCGGGTGGCCCCCTCGGTGAGGACGGGGCTCACGTGCGCCCCCGCGTCAACGAGGCGCCGGCAGACCTCGACCGCCTTGTAGGCGGCGATGCCTCCGGTGACGCCCAGCACGATGCGGCGGCCCTCGAGGGCCGCGGGCATGACCGGGTGCTCCTACTCGGTGTCGGTCTCGGCGTCGCCCGCCGCGTCGGCCTCATCGGCGACGGCCTCGACCTCGGGCGCCGGCTGGGGCACGACGCCGATGATCTTGTCGGCGGCGATCTCCTCGAAGGCGATCGAGAGGGGCTTGCGGGCCAGCGAGGTGACCTGGGGCGGGACGGCGGAACCGAGGCCCTCGCCCAGCTGGTTGAAGTAGGAGTTGATCTGCCGCGCCCGCATCGAGCCCAGGGTGACCAGGGTGAACTTGGAGTCGACCTTGGAGAGCAGCAGCTCGATCGGCGGGTTCATCATCGTGTTGTGGCGCGACGGCATGGGGACTCCTCAGACAGCGGGCGTGCCAGGATACCAGCCGGACCCCCGAAGACCAGAGTCCCTGCGGCGTCTCAGGTGCCGGTGGTCAACCCACGGGCGCCGGCGATGAGCGCCTCGATCTCGTGCAGCGCCTGCACCAGGTCGTCGTTGATGACGACGTGGGCGCCCAGGGCCAGCGCCACCTCGTGCTCCTCGGCCGCCTTGGCCAGGCGCTTCTCGATCACCGCAGGGTCGTCGCCGCGGTTGCGCAGGCGCGCCGCCTGCACCTCGGGCGTCGGCGTCGTCACGAACACGACGAGCGCGTCGGGATCGTGCTCGAGGATGGAGCGAGCGCCGTGGACGTCGATCTCGAAGACCATGTCCACGCCCGCGGGGGGATCCGGCAGCGGCGTGCCCTGGCGGTAGTCGAGGAACTCGACCCACTCGAGGAAGTTGCCCGCCTCCACGTTGGCCCCGAACTCCTCCGGGGTGGCGAACACGTAGGCGTCGTCCGGTTCACCCGGACGCTGCGCCCGGGTCGTCCACGAGCGGCTCAGCCAGAGGCCGTCGTCACGCTCGAGGAGGCGAGCGACCAGGGTCCCCTTCCCGGCGCCACCCGGGCCGCAGATGACGACGTTCACGACACGGGCGGGAACTCGGCCAGCAGCTTCTCGCGCTGGTGTTCCCCCACCCCACGGACCCGGCGCGACTGGGCGATGCCGATGGCGTCCATGGTGCGGCGAGCTTTCACCTTGCCCACCGACGGCAGCGACTCGAGGATCACGAGCATCTTCGTTCCCGCGACCACCTGATCGTCGACCGCCCGGGCGAACACGTCGGCGAGGCCGATGGCGCCGGCCTTCAGGTCCTCCTTGAGTTGCGCCCGTTCTCTGCGGGCGACCAGCGCCTTCTCCCGGGCAGCGGCCCGCTGTTCTTCAGACAACGTGGGTGGTTGCGGCACGCCTCGGACCCTACCGTGAGGCGACGAGGCCCCGGAACGGTCAGCTCAGGTCGGCGACGAGGGCGGCCGCCGCGGCCACCGGGTCGGGCGCAAGGGTCACGGGGCGCCCGATGACGAGCAGGTCGGCACCGGCCTCGAGTGCCTCGCGTGGCGTCGCGGTGCGGGCTTGATCATTCGCGTCGACCCCAGCGGGACGGATGCCCGGGACCACCCGGTGCAGGCGAGGGGCGTACTCGTGGACGTCCTTCAGATCCGAGGCGGCGCACACGATGCCACCACAGCCCGCCTCCGCCGCCACCATCACCCGCTTCGGCACGATGTGGGGCGGGGCGTCGGCGTCGCTGGTGAGCACGGTCACGGCCAGCGCCATCGGTGGCTCGAGGCCTGCGTTGGCGGCACCTTCCGCCAGGCCCGTCACACCGGCGCGCAACATGGGCACGCCCCCATGGGCGTGGAGGGTGAGGTAGGAGGCGCCGAGCGATCCCAGCACCTTGGCCGCCTTCTCCACCGTGGTGGGGATGTCGTGCAGCTTGAGGTCCAGGAACACCTCGTAGCCGAGGTCCGTCAGCGCACCGATGGTGTCGGGCCCCACGGCGCTGTAGAGCTCGAGGCCGACCTTGGCCACCCGGAAGTACGGTTGCAGTTGGCGCGCCAGGCGCATGGCCACCACGAGGTCATCGACGTCGAGCGCGAGCGCCAGATGGTCTCGCACCTCGGTGGCCGCCGGCGTCGCGGTGGTCTCAGTCATGTGCTCCTCCGATGATGTCCGAGAGACGTGGCTCGTCCTGACGGTGGAGCCACGCCGCCAATTCTTTCAGCACGCGGGCCGGTGCGCGTGGATCGGCGAACGTCGCGGTGCCGACCTGCACTCCCGAAGCACCCGCGAGGACCAGCTCGGCAGCGTCCGCGCCATGGGCGACCCCGCCGACGCCCACGATGGGCAGGTCGGGGTGGGCGGCCCGACACTCGTAGACCGCGCGCACGGCGACGGGGTGGATTGCCGGGCCGGAGAGGCCGCCACCGCCGTTCCCGAGGCGAGGCCGGCGGGTCTCGGGGTCGAGGAGCAGGCCCATGACCGTGTTGATCAGCGTCACCGCTTCGGCCCCGCCCTCGTGTGCGGCGGCGGCGATCTCCGTGAGGTCGGTCACGTTGGGGCTGAGCTTCGCCCAGCGGGGCCGGCCGCACACCGCGGTCGCGGCCATCGCCTCGGCCGTCGCGTCCGCCGAGTGGGCGAACATCGACCCTCGGGACTCGACGTTCGGGCAGGAGAGGTTGACCTCGACCGCCACGACCTCCGGTGGCGCGTCGGCGAGGAGCGCGGCGGCGGCGGCGTAGTCCTCGACCGAGCGGCCCCAGATGGACACGACGACCCGGGCGCGCAGGGCGAGCAGCGCGGGCAGGTCGTCCTCGAGCCAGGCGTCGACCCCCGGGCCCTGCAACCCGATGCTGTTGAGCATGCCCGCCGGGGTCTCGTGGACCCGGGGGGCGGCATTTCCGGGCCACGGATCCGCGGCGAGCGACTTCACCACGACGGCCCCGAGGGCGCCGAGATCGAGGTAGGGCGCCAGCTCAGTGCCGTGCCCCGCCGTACCCGAGGCCGTCATGATGGGGTTGGGCAGGGTGACGGACCCGATGGTGGTGGTCAGGTCCACGGTCGCTCTGAGGATGGCGTCACGGCGACGGCGCGAGGTCGTCGGTGCTGACCCCGAGGTGGAAGTCCTGCAGGCTGCGCACGCGCAGTTCATGGCGCGCCCAGTCCCCCATCCCCTTGGCTGCTGCGAGGCCGGCCGCGCCGGTGGTGAGCAGTGGCACGCGGTGCTGGCCGGCCGCGGCGCGGATGTGGGCGCCGTCGGAGCGCGGTCCCCGACCGCGGGGGCTGTTGATGACGAGGTCGACCTTGCCGCTGGAGATGAGCTCGACCGCGTCCGTGCCGCCGCCCTCCTCGCCCAGCTTGGCCACCACGGTCACGACCTCGATGCCGTGCTCCTGGAGGAGCGCCGCGGTGCCGGCGGTGGCGGCGATGTCGAAGCCGAGGTCCACGAATCGGCGGGCGGCGTCGAGGGCCACCGCCTTGTCGCGGTCGGCCAGCGACAGGAACACGGTGCCGCTCGAGGGCATGCGCTCGCCGGCCGCGAGCTGGCTCTTGAAGAAGGCCAGGCCCACCGTGAGGTCGATGCCCATCACCTCGCCCGTCGAGCGCATCTCGGGGCCCAGCACCGAGTCGGCGTCGGGGAACCGACTGAACGGCAGGACCGCCTCCTTGACCGCGTAGTGGTCGCCGACCACGGGGTCCCGGAGCAGGCCCTCGTCGCGCAGCTCGGCGAGGGTGGCGCCCATCATCGTGCGGGCGGCGACCTTCACCAGGGGCACGCCGGTGGCCTTGGCCACGAAGGGGACGGTCCGCGAGGCGCGGGGGTTCGCCTCGATGACGAAGACCTGCCCCGCCTTGACCGCGTACTGGACGTTGATGAGCCCGCAGACGTCGAGGGCCTCGGCGATGGCCCGCGTGTAGGTCTCGAGCACGACGATGGTCTCGTCGGAGAGGTTCGGGGGCGGGATGACGCAGGCACTGTCGCCCGAGTGCACCCCGGCCTCCTCCACGTGCTCGATGACCCCGCCGATGACCACCTCGCCGGTGGCGTCGCGGATGGCGTCGACGTCGACCTCGGTGGCGTCCTCGAGGAAGCGGTCGATGAGCACGGGGCGCTCGGCCGACAGGCCGCCCTCCTTGCCCAGCGAGCCGAACCCGGCGAGCTGCTCCATGGCCCGACGGAGGCTCTCGTCGTCGTAGACGATCTCCATGGCCCGGCCGCCGAGTACGTAGGAAGGACGCACCAGCACCGGGTAGCCGACGCGATCCACCACGGCCTGAGCCTCGTCGACGTTCGAGGCTGTCCCGCCTGCAGGCTGGGGGATGTCGAGGTGGGCGCAGAGCGAGTTCCACTGCTCACGGTCCTCGGCGAGGTCGATGGAGGCGGCACTCGTGCCTCGCACGAGCCCTTCGGGCAACAGGCCAGCGAGCTTCAACGGGGTCTGGCCGCCGAGGGCCACGATCACCCCTGCCACCTCGCCCTCGGCCGACTCGGCGTCGAGCACGTTGCAGACGTCCTCGAGGGTGAGGGGCTCGAAGTACAGGCGGTCGCTGGTGTCGTAGTCGGTGGACACCGTCTCGGGGTTGCAGTTGACCATCACCGTCTCGAAGCCCGCCTCGGAGAGGGCGAAGCTGGCGTGCACGCAGCAGTAGTCGAACTCGATGCCCTGGCCGATGCGGTTCGGGCCGGAGCCGAGGATGATCACCTTGGGCCGGTCGCCCGGGCGGATCTCGTCCTCGTCCTCGTAGGTCGAGTAGTGGTACGGCGTCCGTGCCTCGAACTCGGCGCCGCAGGTGTCGACCGTCTTGAAGGTGGGGGCCACGCCGGCGGCGAGGCGGGCGGCGCGCACGGCGGCCTCGGGGACGTCCCACAGGTAGCCGAGCTGAGCGTCGGAGAACCCGAGGCGCTTGGCCCGCCGCCAGTCCTGCCGGGTCATCGCCGAGAAGCCGACCTCGGCGAGGTGGGCCCGCTCCTCCACGATGGCGAGGAACTGGTCGAGGAACCACGGATCGACCCGGGTGGCCTCGTAGAGGCGCTCGATGCTGATGCCCCGACGCAGCGCCGCCTCGAGCTGGAAGGGCCGGTCGGGCGTGGCGATGGCCGCCTGGGCGATGAGGTCGTCGTCGGACAGGGCGTCGTAGAGCGTCTCGCCCGGGTCGCAGTTGAGGCCGTAGCGACCGTGCTCGAGCGAGCGCAGGCCCTTCTGCATCGACTCGGGGAACGTGCGGCCGATGGCCATGGCCTCCCCCACCGACTGCATCTGCGTGCCCAGGACCGCGGGCGTCCCGGGGAACTTCTCGAAGGCCCACCGCGGGATCTTGGTGACCACGTAGTCGATGGTCGGCTCGAAGCTGGCCGGCGTCTTCTCGGTGATGTCGTTGGGGATCTCGTCGAGCGTGTAGCCGACGGCGAGTCGAGCCGCGATCTTGGCGATGGGGAAACCCGTGGCCTTCGAGGCGAGCGCCGACGAGCGGCTCACCCGCGGGTTCATCTCGATCACGACCATCTTGCCGTCCTCTGGGTCGAGGGCGAACTGGACGTTGGAGCCGCCGGTCTCGACGCCCACGCGGCGCATGCAGGCGAAGGCGGCGTCGCGCATGAGCTGGTACTCGACGTCGCTGAGGGTCTGCGCCGGCGCCACGGTGATGGAGTCCCCGGTGTGGACGCCCATGGGGTCGAAGTTCTCGATGGTGCAGACGACCACGCAGTTGTCCGCGTGGTCGCGCATGACCTCGAGCTCGAACTCCTTCCAGCCCGCGATGGACTCTTCGATCAGGATCTCGGAGATGGGGCTGGCCTCGAGGCCATGCGCCGCCGCCGCCCGGAACTCTTCGTGGGTGGCGGCCATGCCGGTGCCTCGACCGCCGAGGATGTACGCGGGGCGGATGATGACGGGCAGGCCGATGCCGTCGACCGCCGCCATGGCCTCATCGAGGGTGTGGGCGATGGCGGACTCGGGCACCCCGAGGCCGATCTCCTTCATGGCGACCTTGAACTGCTCGCGGTCCTCGGCGGTGGCGATGGCCTCCGCCCGGGCGCCGATCAGCTCAGGGCGACCGTCCCTGGCCTCGCCGGTGCCGTCGACCACGCCGCGCTCGACGAGCTCCATGGCCAGATTGAGCGCGGTCTGGCCGCCGAGGGTCGGCAGCACCGCGTCGGGCTGCTCCTTCTCGATGATGGCGGTCAGGATGTCGGCGTCCAGCGGCTCGACGTAGGTGGCGTCGGCGAAGTCCGGGTCCGTCATGATCGTGGCTGGGTTCGAGTTGGCCAGGATCACCCGGTAGCCCTCCTCGCGCAGCACGCGGCAGGCCTGGGTGCCCGAGTAGTCGAACTCACAGGCCTGGCCGATCACGATGGGGCCCGAGCCGATGATCAGGATCGAGTGGATGTCGGTGCGCTTCGGCATCAGCGGGGCCCTTCCCGGAACGAGGCCATGAGGTCGTCGAAGAGGTCGAACAGGTAGCGCGAGTCGTGCGGGCCGGGCCCGGCCTCGGGGTGGTACTGGACCGAGAAGGCCGGGACGTCACGCACCCGGAGGCCCTCGACCACACCGTCGTTGAGGTTCACGTGGCTGACGTCTGCGGTCGCGAGCGACCCTTCGGCGACCGCGTAGTTGTGGTTCTGGCTGGTGATCTCGATGGCGCCGGTGTCGAGGCGACGCACCGGGTGGTTGCCGCCGTGGTGGCCGAAGGGCAGCTTGTAGGTGCTGCCGCCGAGGGCGGTGGCCAGCAGCTGGTGACCGAGGCAGATGCCGAAGACCGGGACCTCGCCGAGCAGGCCGCGGATGGCCTCGACGGTGCCGGTCACCGCCGCCGGGTCGCCCGGTCCGTTCGAGAGGAACACGCCGTCGGGCCTGCGGGCCAGGACCTCGGCCGCGGAGGTGTGGGCGGGCACGACCTCGACGGTGGCGCGCCGGCCGAGGTGGTGCAGGATCGTCGTCTTGATGCCGAGGTCGTAGGCGACCACCCGGCGAGGCCCGTCCCCGACGACGTAGGGCTCGTCGCAGGTGACCTCGGCCACGAGGTCCTTGCCGTCCGTTCCGGGCTCGACCTGCGCCGCAGCTTTGAGGGTGATCTCGTCGGCGGTGCCGAAGGCACCGGGCATGGCCCCGGCCTCGCGGATGTGGCGGGTGAGGCGGCGCGTGTCGATCCCGCCGATGCCGGGGACCCCTCGGGCGGCCAGGTAGGTGTCGAGGTCTTCGGTGGCGCGCCAGTTGCTGCGCCGGCGGGCCATCTCGCGGACGATGACACCGCGGCAGAAGGGCCGGCGGCTCTCGTCGTCGAGAGGGGTGATGCCGTAGTTGCCGATGTGGGGGTACGTGAAGGTGATGATCTGCCCCGCGTACGACGGGTCGGTGATCACCTCCTGGTACCCGGTGAGGACCGTGTTGAACACGACCTCGCCCGTGGCCACACCCCCCGGCGCGTCGGCGCCGATGGCCTCCCCCTCGAAGGTGGTGCCGTCGGCCAGGACCAGGAGAGCCGGCCGGATCGGGTTCGTCATCGTTGTGCTTCTCCGTCGATCACGACTGGTTCTCCGAACAGGAAGGTGTGCCGGACCCGGCCGGTCAGGGTCCGCCCGGCGTAGGGGTTGTTGCGGCTGCGGCTCGCCGACCGCGCCGGGTCGACCGTCCAGGTCTCGCCAGGGTCGATCACGCAGAGGTTGGCGGGGCGCCCCTCGGCCACCGGACCGCCGTGCTGGTCCGACAGTCCGGCGATCGCCGCCGGCCGCCACGAGAGCAGGGCCAGCACCTGGGCGATCGGCAGGTCGAGCTCGGTGAGGGCGAGGGCCAGCGCGGTCTCGAGGCCGAGCATCCCCGGGGGCGCCAGGTCGAAGGCCTGCTCCTTGGCCTCCTGGGTGTGGGGGGCGTGGTCGGTGGCGATGGCGTCGATGGTGCCGTCGGCGAGCCCCGCCCGCACCGCCTGGACGTCGCCATCGGGGCGCAGCGGCGGGTTCACCTTGTACAGCGGGTCGTACGACGCCACCTCGGCATCGGTGAGGGTGAAGTGGTGGGTCGTGGCCTCGGCCGTGACCTGCAGGCCCCGGACCTTCGCCTCGCGGACCAGATCGACCGACACCGCCGTGGACAGGTGCTGGAAGTGCACCCGCATCCCGGTGAGGCGCGAGAGCACGATGTCGCGCGCCACCATGAGCTCCTCGGCCTCGGCCGGGGCACCGGGGATGCCCAGCCGGCTCGACCACTCGCCCTCGTGCATGTGCCCGCCGGCGGCCAGCGCGGCGACCTCGCAGTGCTGGGCGAGGGTGACGGGCTGGGGCAGACCCGAGGCGTACTCGAGGGCACGGCGCATCAGACCGGCGTCCTGGACCCCGTCGCCGTCGTCGGTGAAGAGGCGGACGCCGAGGTCGGCCATCTCGGCCATCGGGCTGAGCTGCTCACCCTTGCGCCCGACCGTGATGGCGCCCGAGGAGTGGACGTCGCAGGGGGCGGAGCGGCCGAGCTCCAGCACCTCGCGCACCACCGAGGCGCTGTCGATGGGCGGATCGGTGTTGGGCATGGCCACGACGGCGGTGAACCCGCCGAGGGCGGCCGCACGCGAGCCCGTCTCGACGGTCTCGGCCTCCTCGCGCCCGGGCTCACGCAGGTGGGTGTGGAGGTCGACGAGACCCGGCGCCACGATGCAGCCGCCGGCGTCGATGACCCGGTCGCCGTCGAGGTTCTCCCCGACCGCGGCGATGGTGCCGTCGTCGTCGATGGCGACATCGGCCCGCCGCTCGCCGGTGGCGTCGACGACGGTGCCGCCCTTGACGATGATCATGAGGGGTTCTCCAGTCGCAGGACCTTGTCGCTGCCCGAACCGAGCAGGAGGTACAGGACGGCCATCCGAACGGCGACGCCGTTGCGCACCTGGTCGACGATCACCGAGCGGGGCAGATCGGCCACGTCGGCGGCGATCTCGACGCCCCGGTTCATGGGACCGGGGTGCATCACGATGGCGGCATCGTCGAGGCGGTCCACCCGACGGCGGGTGAGCCCGTAGCGGGCGGTGTACTCCCGCAAGGAGGGCACCAGCGCCGACGTCATGCGCTCACGCTGCATGCGCAGCAGGTAGACGATGTCGACCTTGGGGAGGATGGCGTCGAGATCGTGGCTGACCGAGACCGGCCAGCCCTCGAGGCTCGGGGGCAGCAGCGTCGGCGGTGCCACCAGCGTCACCTCGGCGCCCAGGCTGGTGAAGGCCAGCACGTCGGAGCGGGCGACCCGGGAGTGCTTGATGTCGCCCACGATGGCGATGCGCAGGCCCTCGCACGAGCCGAGGTGCTGGCGGATCGTGTAGCAGTCGAGCAGGGCCTGGGTGGGGTGCTCGTGCCAGCCGTCGCCCGCGTTGACCACGCAAGCGTCGGCCCACCGGGCCACCTGCCAAGGCGCTCCGGCCGAACTGTGGCGCACGACGATCGCGTCCACGCCCATGGCTTCGATGGTCTGCACGGTGTCGCGCAGGGACTCGCCCTTCTTCACCGACGAGGACGAGACGGAGAAGTTCATGACGTCGGCCGAAAGTCGGCGCGCCGCGGTCTCGAACGAGAGCCGAGTGCGCGTCGAGTCCTCGAAGAACAGCCAGGCGACCGTCTTGCCCCGCAGGGCGGGGACCTTGGGGATGGCCCGTTCGCTGACCTCGACGAAGGAGTCGGTGAGGCGCAGGACCTCGTCGATGCCGTCCGTGCCGAGGTCGGCGATCGACAACAGGTCCCTCATGTCGCCGGCCCCCCCTCCATGGGTGCGCCTTCAGGATCCGGCTCGGGCCGTTCCGCTGCTCCGCTCGGCTCCGCCGCGTCGAATCTCACTTCCTCATCTCCCCGATGTCGACGCCGTCGGGGGTCACGTCGACCACCTCGTCGCGACGGGTGGGGAGGTTCTTGCCCACGTAGTCGGGGCGGATGGGGAGCTCGCGGTGACCCCGGTCGATCATCACCGCCAGTTGGATGGCCCGGGGGCGGCCGTAGTCGGTGAGCGCGTCGAGGGCGGCGCGGATCGTGCGCCCCGTGAAGAGCACGTCGTCCACCAACACGACGTACTTCCCGGTGATGTCGAACGGGATGTCGGTGACCGCCTCGGGTAGCACGGGTCGCAGGCCGATGTCGTCGCGGTAGAAGGCCACGTCGAGCGTGCCCATCGGCACCGGCGGGGCCTCGGGATCCTCGCCCACGTCGTGAAGGGCCTTGGCCAGCGCGTCGGCGAGGGCGACCCCTCCGGTCTGCAGGCCGATGACCACGGTCTCCTCGACGCCCTGGTTGCGCTCGATGACCTCGTGGGCCATCCGCCAGATCGCGCGGCGGATGTCATCGGCTTCCATCACCCGCGCCCGGGCAACGAAAACGCCCCCGTAGGGGGGCGTGATGCGGCGTTCGCGTTCTGCCAAGCGACGTCTCCTCTGTCCGTTCGGGCCTCACAGGACCCGCTTCACGGTCAGGAGTGCACCGTAGCAGGACCGCGGGCGGGCACGTCCGTTCGGGCTCGAGGAACGGCGTCGTGCGACGCTCAGCCGGCCGAGTAGACCCAGCGGTCCGGCGATTCGGCCCGGAAACCGGCGCGTCGGGCCACGCCGACGGACGCCCCGTTGGCGGGATCGACCTCGGCGATCACCCGGTGCAGGCCCAGGTGGTGGACCGCCCAGGTGGCGAGGAGGCGCACGGCCCGGGTGGCGTGGCCCTTGCCGCGGTGGCTGGCCCCGATCCAGTAGCCGATCTCGGCCCCACCGTCATCGTCGAAGTTGGCCAGGCCCACCTCGCCCAGCACCTCGGGTCGAGCGCCGATGCCCGCGACCACGAGGTCGAGCGACAGGCCCCGCTCGCGCAGGCGCGGCGTGCCGTCGATCCACCGACGGGCGTCGACGAGCGACCGGGCGGCGGGGGGCGCGCTCCACCGGACGACCGCCGGGTCGGACCAGGCAGCCACGAGGGCCGGGGCGTCGGCGGCCTGCCACGGACGCAGGCGCACCACGCCGTCACCGAGGGGCGGCTGCGGGAGCGACAACGGCGGCCGAGGGCGCGCCGGCGCGCCGGCCGCCTCGACCGTGACCGGCTCGGCCTCGAGGTCGGGCTCGTCGTCCGACCTCTCGACTTCGTCCCCGTGAGCCCCGACCTCGGCCCCGGCCTCGTCTCCCTCGTCGGGCTCCCGGTCGTCGGGCACGTCCTCGTGGACCTCGAGCTCCTCGTCGAAGGTGAGGTCGAGGGGTACCCTGTCGTCGTCACGCACCTCGCTGGCGATGCGGGCGAGCAGGCCGTTCACGAAGCGGCCGGACTCGTCGGTCGAGTACTCGGAGGCGAGCTCCACCGCTTCGGACACCACGGCCGGGGTGGGTACGCCGGGCTCGAACAGCAGCTCGTAGACCGCCACCCGTAGCAGGGCCCGGTCGATCGAGGGCATGCGCTCGAGCTTCCAGCCCTTGGCGTAGCGACGGAGCAGGCCGTCGATCCGTGCGCCGTGCTCCCCCACGCCCACGACCAGACGCGCGGCGTAGGCATCGGGCTCGACAGGCAGCGCAGCGACGACCGCGGCGGGCGTCTCCGCTTTGGCCTCCGCCTCGTAGAGCAGGGCGAGGGCACGCTCGCGCGCCTCTCGGCGGCTTCCGGCGAGGGTCATGGCGGCGAGTGTCGGACGACTCAGGCGCGGCTGAGGTAGTCGCCCGTTCGGGTGTCGACCTTGATGCGATCGCCGGGGCCCACGAACAGGGGCACCTGCACGATGAGGCCGGTCTCGAGGGTGGCGGGCTTGCGAGCGCCGGAGACCCGGTCGCCCTGGATGCCGGGCTCGGTCTCGGCGATGGCCAGCTCGACCGCCGCGGGCAGGTCGACACCCACGATCTCGTCGCCGTACATCTGGAGGACGGCGGCGTTGCCTTCGATCAGGTAGTTGGCGGCGTCGCCCAGGGCGGCGCTCGTGACGTTGACCTGGTCGTAGGACTGGTTGTCCATGAAGACGTAGTCGTCGCCCTCGCGGTAGAGGAACTGCATCTCGCGCTTGTCGATGATGGCGCGCTCCACCTTCTCGCCGGCACGGAAGGTGCGGTCGACGACCGCACCGTTGCGCACGTTCTTGAGGGTCGTGCGCACGAACGCACCCCCCTTGCCCGGCTTGACGTGCTGGAACTCGACCACCTGGAACAGGCCCTCGTCGAGGTTGAGGCTCATGCCGTTCTTGAGGTCGTTGGTGGTGATGGTGGCCATGGGTGGTCCTTCAGTCGGGCTGCGGGAGTCGGGCGGTGCGGTCAGGCGACGACGAGCGGGCGCTTGGGCGCGAGGGTGAGCGCTCGGCAGCCCTCGGCGGTGACCACGACGGTGTCCTCGACCCGCACCCCGCCGTGCTCGGGCAGGTAGACGCCGGGCTCGACGGTGACGACGTGGCCGGGTGCGAGCGTAGCAGTGGCCGTGGCCGCCACCCTCGGGTCCTCGTGGATGAGGAGCCCGACCCCGTGGCCGGTGCCGTGCACGAAGGCTTCGCCCCACCCCGCCTCCTCGATGACCTTGCGACAAGCGGCGTCCACCGCGGCGGTCGCCACCCCGGCGGCCACGGCGCCGACCCCCGCCTGCTGGCTGGCGGCAACGACGTCGAGCATCCGCTGTTGGGTGGGGCTGGGCTCCCCGACCATCAGGGTGCGGGTCATGTCCGAGCAGTAGCCGTCCACCAGCGCGCCGAAGTCGACGACCACGAGGTCCCCCTCGACCACGCGGCGATCGCCCGGCCGGTGGTGGGGCTTGGCCCCGTTCGGCCCCGAGGCCACGATGGTCTCGAACGACGTGCCCTCGGCGCCGAGGCGCCGGATGGCGGTGTCGAGGGCGAGGCCGAACTCGGACTCGGTCGGGCCTTCGAGGAGCAGGTGGCGCACCTCGGCGAGGGCGGCGTCGGCGATGCGGGCGGCGGCCTCGATGCGGGCCACCTCACCCTCGTCCTTGACGATGCGCAGCGCCTCGACGAGGCCTTCGGTGGCGACCAGATCGGCGGCGGGGAACCAGTCGTCGTCGTAGCGCCGTTGCTGGGCCCACGTGACCGCACCCGCCTCCAGCCCGAGACGGGCCACTCCCTCGGCGCCCGTTCGGAGCAGCTCGCGCTGGCCGGTGCCCGAGATCTCGATGCGCGCGTCGACGCCGCTGGCGACCAACTGGTCGGCGGCCTGCTGCGCGTAGCGGCCGTCGGAGACGAACAGCAGGTCGTCCTCGCGGACGAGCAGCAGCCCGGCCGAGCCGGAGAACCCGGTCAGGTAGCGGATGTTGACGAGGCTCGTGACGAGCAGTGCGTCGCACCCGGCGCCGGCGAGCGCAGGGCGTAGACGGTCGATCCGTCCTTCCACCTCCATGGCCGGCAGGTCGACGAGCAGCCCGTCAGGCACCGGTGACCCCCAGCAGCTCGGCCACCGCGTCGACGGCGAGGCGGTACCCGTGCCCACCGAAGCCGGAGATCAGCCCCGTGGCGACCGGCGAGATCACCGAGGTGTGGCGCCAGGGCTCGCGGCGGTCCGGGTTGGAGAGGTGCAGCTCGACCACGGGACCGTCGAAGGCGCTGAGTGCGTCGTGCAACGACCAGCCGTAGTGGGTGAGCGCGCCGGCGTTGACGATCAGCGCCGCCGCCCGCCCGCGGGCCCCGTGGACGGCGTCGACGAGGGGCCCCTCGGCGTTGCTCTGGACGTGTTCGAGCTCGAGGCCGTGCTCCGCGGCCCGGGCGCGGGCGGCGTCCACGTGGTCGTCGAGGGTGGCGGTGCCGTAGATCTCCGGCTCGCGGTCGCCCAGTAGGTTGAGGTTGGGCCCGGACAGGAGCACGACGACGGCCATCAGGCCCCACCCTCCCCCAGCCAGGCGCCGAGCACCGAGCGGACGACGTCCGGGGGGACCCGCTCGACGATGTCGACCCCGTCGGGCCCGTCGAGGGCGAAGGTCAGACCGTCGAAGGCCTTCTTGTCGCGCTTCATGAGCTCCACCAGTTCGTCGGGGTCGTGGCCCGCGTCGAGGCGGACGGGCAGGCCGTAGCCCGCCACGACCGCCTCGTGCTCGTCCACCCTCTGGGCGTCGACGCGATCGAGCCGCTGGGCGAGGCGGGCGGCGAAGATCAAGCCGAGGGCGACCGCCTCACCGTGGCGCAGGTCGTACTGCCCGGCGGTCTCGAGGGCGTGGGCGAGGGTGTGGCCGTAGTTGAGCAGCGCTCGACGACCGCCTTCGCGCTCGTCGGCGGCCACGATCTCCGCCTTGATGGCGACGCAGCGGGCCACCCGCTCGTCGAGGGGCAGGGCGCCGAGGTCGTCCCCGGTGAGGAAGTGGTACTTGGCCATCTCGCCGAGGCCGCTGGCGTACTCGCGGGGCGGCAGGGAGGCCAGGACCTCGGTGTCGCACAGCACCGCGGCCGGCTGCCAGAAGGCCCCGACCAGGTTCTTGCCCTCAGGGAGGTTGACGCCGGTCTTGCCGCCGATGGCGGCGTCCACCTGGCCGAGGAGGGTGGTGGCCACGTGCACCACGGCGACCCCCCGGTGGTACACCGCGGCGGCGAACCCACCGACGTCGGTGACCACGCCGCCGCCGACGGCCACGACCACGTCCCGCCGGGTGAGGCCCCACTGGGCGAACTGGCGGCACAGGTGCTCGATGGTGGCCAGGCTCTTGGCGCGCTCGCCCTCGTCGATGGTGAAGACCCGGTGCTCGATGCCGGGTTCGACCGTCACCCCGATGCCGGCCTGGGTGACCACCGCCGCGCGCTGCGCGCCGGTGGGCAGCACGTCCGCGAGCCGGTGTCGGGCGCCGGCGCCGACGAGGACGTCGTAGGCGTCGTCGCCGAGGTCGACCGGGACCGTGATCAGCTCGGCACCGCCGTCATCCACCGTCATCGGGCGGCGGCCTCGGTGGCCGTGCGATGGGCGGCCAGCACGCACTCGGCCACCTGCTCGCTGGTGAGGTCGTCGACCACGACCACGGCATCGGCGAGGGCCTCGTAGAGCGGGGTGCGCTCCTCGATCAGGCGTCGCAGCACCGGCTCGGGGTCGTCGCCCAGCAGCGGACGGTGGCCCCCGGACCCGACCCGCCCGAGCAGGGTCTCGACCGTGGCCGACAGCCACACCACCGTGCCGGCGTCGGCCAACGCGGCACGGTTGGCCGGGGCGAGCACGGCACCGCCCGCAGCCGCGATGACCGCGGGCTCGGGCCAGCCGGCCGCCTTGGCGACGGCGTCGGTCTCCGCCCGCCGAAAGCCCGCCTCGCCGCCTTCGTCGAAGAGCTGGCGGACCGTCCGGCCGGTGCGCTCCTCCACCAGGGCGTCGGTGTCCAGCAAGGGGCGATCGAGGGCCTCGGCCACCCGCCGGCCCACCGACGACTTGCCCGATCCCATCATGCCCACGAGCACCAGGTGCTCAGGCACTCGGCGAGCCTGCGCCGCCGTCGACCTCGGCCAGGTAGGTCTCGACGTTGCGTACCAACTCGGCCACGGAGTCTCCCCCGAACTTGCGGGTGACCTCGTTGGCGAGCACCAGCGCCATCATCGTCTCGGCCACCACCCCGAGCGCGGGCACCGCGGTGACGTCGGTGCGCTCCTTGAACGACACCGTCTCCTCCTTGGTGACGGTGTCGACCGTCTTCAGGACGGGGCGGTTCAGGGTGGCGAGCGGCTTCATGGCGACACGGGCCATGACCACCTCGCCGGTGGAGATGCCGCCCTCCACACCGCCGGCGAGGCCGGACTCGCGGACGTAGCGGTGGTCCTCGGCGTCCCAGGCGATGGGGTCGTGGGCGGCGCTGCCGCGCCGGGTGGCGACCTCGAAGCCGTCGCCGATCTCGACGCCCTTGACCGCCTGGATGCTCATCAGGGCCTGGGCCAAGAGGGCGTCGAGCTTGCGGTCCCAGTGCACGTGGCTGCCCAGGCCGACCGGCACGCCGTAGGCGACCACCTCGACGATGCCGCCGAGCGAGTCACCGTCCTTGGCGGCGGCCTTGATCTCGTCGACCATGGCGGCCTCGGCGTCGGCATCGAAGCAGCGCACCGGCGACTCGTCGATCTGGTCGAGGTCCGCGGGCGTGGGGCGCACCGTGGACTTCGACTCGACCGGGCCGACGGCGACCACGTGGGAGAGGATCGAGACGCCCAGTTCGGACAGGAGCTTCTTGGCGATGGCACCGGCGGCCACGCGCGCTGCCGTCTCCCGGGCGGAGGCCCGCTCGAGCACGTTGCGGGCGTCGTCGAAGCCGTACTTCTGCATCCCGGCGAGGTCGGCGTGGCCGGGGCGGGGCTGGGTGAGCGGCGAGGCGGTCTCCCCCGGGGCAGGCGACATCTCCTCGGTCCACTTGCGCTCCCACTCGGAGTTGCCGATCTCGATGGCGACCGGCGACCCGAGCGTGCGCCCGTGGCGAATGCCGCCCAGCAGCTTCAGGTCGTCCTGCTCGAAGCGCATCCGCGGACCCCGGCCGTAGCCGAGGCGCCGGCGACCGAGCTCGACCTGGAGGTCGGCCTCGGTGATCTCCAGGCCGGCAGGCAGGCCCTCGATCACGACCACGAGGGCCTGACCGTGTGATTCGCCGGCGGTGAGGTAGCGCAACATCGTCCCCGAGGTTACTGACCGGGGGGCGCGACCCCGAGTCCGTTCTCAGGCCGTCACGCGTTCTTGGGCAGCTCGCTGAACGGCAGGGTCTTGTCGTTGTTGGGCTCCTTGGGCAGCCCGAGCACCCGCTCGCCGATGATGTTGCGCTGGATCTGGTCGGTGCCGCCGTAGATGGCGGGGCCCTGGGCGAAGAGCGCCGTGCCCGTCACGATGGGCAGGAAGGGGTTGCCGGTGGCGTCGACCACCGCCTCGCCGTCCTGGCCCTCGTAGGCGTGCAGGGTGCCGGCCGGGCCGACGATGCGCAGGCCGAGGTCGCGCGAGACGCGCATCATCTCGCTCATCGAGAGCTTGGCGATGTTGCCCACGCCGGGCAGGTCCTTGCCCTGGGACCGCAGCGCCTTCTGGCGCAGGCCGTTGTACCGGCCCAGCTCGCCGAGGGTGTAGAGCTTCACGAGGTCCTGGCGGACGAGCGGATCGCTGTTCTTGCCGTTGCCCTTGGCCAGGTCGATGAGCAGCTGGGCGCTGGCCGAGAAGGGGTTGCCGGCGCGACGCCGGCCGGACTTCGCCTGCCCGCCCGGCGCTCGGACGAAGTCGCCGGCACGCTGGGCGAGGTGGCCCATCACCGTGCCGGGGACGGCCACGCTGGTGGCAGCGTGACCGCCGCCCGAGCCGAGGCTGGCGCGCTCGTGCATGAGGGTGGTGTTGGCCACGGCCCAGCCTTTGCCGAGCCCTCCGACGAGGGCGTCGTCGCGGACCCGTGCCTCGCTGAGGAAGACCTCGTTGAACATGGCGTGGCCGGTCATCTCCCGCAGCGGGCGGATCTCGACGCCGGGCTGGTGCATGTCGATGGCGAAGTAGCTGATGCCCTGGTGCTTCGGCACGCTGGCGTCGGTCCGGGCGATGAGCATGCCGAGGTCGGCCACCTGGCCCGCCGACGTCCACACCTTCTGACCCTCGACGATCCACTCGTCGCCGTCCTTGACCGCCTTGGTGGTGAGGCCGGCGAGGTCCGAGCCCGCCCCTGGCTCGCTGAACAGCTGGCACCACGCCTTCTGGCCCGTGACGATGTCGCGGACGTAGAGGTCGATCTGCTCCTGGGTGCCGTGCGTGGCGATGGTGGGCGCCGCCAGCATCAGGCCGAGCCCGCCCGGCGCGCCGAGCGCACCGAAGCCGGCGATGGCCTCCTGCACCCGCACCGTGTCGTTGCGGGACAGCTCACGGCCGTAGGCGTTGGCGGGCAGGTTCGGCGCGGCCCACCCGGCGAGGCCGAGCCGCTCCCACCACTCCCCCACCGTCAGATCGGGGTTCCAGTTGTCCTCGAGCCACGCGGTCAGCTCGGTGATGACGTCGGTGTCCTGCACGGTGTCGGCCATGGGGTTCCCCCGGGAGCTCGGCGAATCAGCCCGCCGGCCCGGCGGGATCGCCGCCGATGGTAGGGACGCACCCACCTCGCCCACCAGTCCGGAGCAGGGACAGTCAGTCGAGACCGAGGATCTGGTTGCTGAAGAGCACGGCGAGGACCGTGGACGCCGCGAGGGCGGGACCGAAGGGGAACGCGGCGTTCTTGCGACGCACCAGGGCGAGGACGCCGCCGACCACGACGCCGAGCACGCAGCCGATCATCAGCGCGAAGAGCACCAGGGTGACGGCGCGGATGGGGTCGGGGGCGATCCAGCCGAGGAACAGGCCCATCACGAGCGCGAGCTTCACGTCGCCGAAGCCCATGCCCGCGGGGTACACGAGGTGGGCCACGAAGAGCAGCAGGAAGTAGGCGCCGGCGCCGATCAGTGCGTAGCCGATGGTCTCCGGCAGACCGAGGCCCAGCGACACCACGACGATCAGCGGCAGCGAGATGGCCAGGGTGGGGAAGACGATCCGGTCGGGGATGCGGTAGTGCTCGATGTCGATCACCGAGACCACGAGCAGCGCGGCGAACAGCACGCAGAAGGGCACCACCACCGCGCTGGCACCGAAGCGCACCCCCGCGAGGGCGAACAGCACCGGGGCCAGCAACTCGACGGTCAGACCGCACGAACGAACGAGCACCGCGCCGTCACGGTCGGGGGACGACCGAAGCCAGAAGAGGATCGGAGGGTGGTCCCGAGGCCGAGGCCAACTGACGGGACCCTTGTCGGGCACGGCGGCGATCAGCGATGTCAGGAACGGGGCGACGAGGATCCCGGCAACCGCGCAGAGCGCGACGACGACAGCATCCGACACGTCGGGCACCGTACTGGCGAGCGCAGACGGCGCGACGCCGGGCTCGACTCAGGCCTGGACGGACGACAGGAACTTGAGCAGAAGGCCCCGGTTGATGGGTTCGTCGCCCTCGGAGGTCACCTCCGCCAACGCCGCCTCCCGCTCTTCCGCCGTGGTGGCACGGGCCGCGGCGGCGACCGCGCGGGCGGCTTTCGGGCTCAGGTTGGCGAGTTGGCGCGCCACCTCTGCTGCATCGCCGGTGTCGTCCGCATCGAAGCCGGAGGGTGCGACCGCGAAGAGGGCGTCGCCTCCCACGCTCGCCGGGGCTCCGTTCAGGTCCTCTGCGAACAGCGCCGCGCCGGCGCCCATCGACGGGGCAGCGTCCGGGGCCCTGTCGGATCCACCCAGATCGGCGCCGGCCGCCTCTGGAGCGGCGAACGAGAACGCCGGGTCTGCGCTCGGGTCCGACGCGAAGCCCTGATCGAAGCCGCCCACCGCCTCGGAACCGAAGCCCTGATCGAAGATCGCGCCGCCATCGGAGCCGAAGCCCTGGTCGTAGGCCGACGGTTCGGCGGGCTCGTTGAGGCCGAAGCCGGAAGCCATGGCGTCGAGCTCGGCGCGAGCGCTGGAGCTCGCCTCGGGAATCGGCGCGCCGAACCCGCGTTCGGTCTCGTACGGGTCGCCGACCACGGGGCCGCTGAGGTAAGGATCCGAGGCAGGGGGCTCCGCCGTCGGGGCGTAGAGCGCGTCGGCGTACGAGGCGTCCGTGGCCGACAGGTCGCCCAGTCCGACGTCTCCCCCCCCGTAGGACGGCGCACCGCCCAGCGGGTCGGTCAGGGGCGAGGTGGCGTCGAAGCCGTTCACCCGAGGCGCCGTCGTCCCGCCATCGTCCGAGCGCTCGGGCTCCTCGGGCAACAGGGTGGCGTCGGGTACCGGCGCATCGAACACCGCGCCACGATCAGACGAGAAGGCAGGAGGCTCGAGCTCGGTCACGAACAAGAGACCGGCCTCCACCATGTCCTTGGCGCGCCGGCAGGCCTCGAGCTCATCGAGGTCGAGGGCATCCGCGATGGCAGCGGCCGACCGGCCATCGGCCACCGCCACGATCGCCTTCCAGCGATCGGCATCCACCACGACATCGGCCTTCGGCAACTCGGGAGCCAGCGCGAGGCCGACTGCCAACGACGGCACCACCGCCTCGATGTCCTTCCAGTCCCCGAGCCGGCGCTCAGCGTCGCCCAGGACCACTTCGATGTCCTGTGGGATGCCTGGTTGAGCAGAGGTGTCGTCGGCGTCGAAGGTGAACGAGCCCTCGCCGTAGCGCAGCAGCTCGAAGATGACGGCCACCGACGTCGCACCGTCGGGTGCCCCGGTCGCCTCCGCACCGACCACCTTCCCGCCCTCGATCCACACGCTGCCCGACCCTCGGTCACCGCTCAGACGCAGGCGGCCGGACTTGGCCCCCGAACCGAGCATGCGGAGAACCTCGGGCAACGCAAATGTCTCGATCGTGCCCTGTAGTGCCACGGAGCAACCTCCAACGACGGATTGACTCCGCTTCCATCGGCAGGAGGCCCTGAGGAATTCAGTGTGTGCCCGCAGACCGTTCCCGAAGCCCGGCCGCGGCCGCCGCGGCCATCGCGTCGACCGGCGGCTCCTCCCCTGTCCACTGGCGGAACGCATGGGCGGCCTGATGCACCAGCATGCCGAGGCCGTTGGCCACCGTGGCCCCGCTCGCCTCCGCGGCCGCGAGCAGCGGCGTGACCGGCGGGTGGTACAGCAGGTCGACCACCACCTGCCCGGGGCCGAAGCGGACGCCCGGGAGCGGATTGGACCGGCCGTCCATGCCCACCGGCGTCGCGTTCACGACGAGGTCCGCATCGGAGGCAGCCTCGGGCGGGCCCGGGCGTCCGACGGTGCCCGCCAGGGCCAGCGCGCCGGTGGCCCGCTCGGGCGTGCGGTTGACCACCGTCAGCTCAGCGGCACCGGCGCCGGCCAGCGCGCGGATCACGGCGCGGGCGGCGCCACCGGCCCCCACGACCACGCAGCGAAGACCGTCAGGCGACACACCCTGGTCGGCGAGCGCGTCGAGGAAGCCGGGCCCGTCGGTGTTCTCCCCCACGAGCACCCCATTGCCCGACGGCACCACGCAGTTGACCGCGGCAAGCGCCTCGGCATCCGCGGACAAGCGATCCACCGCGAGCGCGGCGCCGTCCTTGTGGGGCATGGTGACGGAGAGACCGCCGAGGCCGAGGACCCGGACGGCGTCGATGGCCGCGGTGGTCGCCCCCGCCGCAACGTCGAAGGCCACGAAGGCCCAGTCGAGGCCGAGAGCGGCGAACGCGGCGTTGTGGATCGCCGGGGACAGCGAGTGGCGAACGGGATGGCCGATGACCGCAGCCACCTGTGTGTCCCCGCTCAGCACAGACCGAGCTCCTGGCACCGGTCCTTGGCGTTCAGGAACTCGTCGTAGCTGTCGGTGAAGAAGTGGCGACCGTCCTGGTCGGCGAGCACGTAGTAGAGCCACGGCCCGTCCGCAGGGTTCATGGCGGCTTCGAGAGAGGCCCGTCCGGGCAGACCGATGGGGGTCGGGGGGAGGCCGGTGTTGATGCGCGTGTTGTAGGGCGTGTCGGTCTCGAGTTGGGAAGCGGTCAGCGTCCCATTCGTCGCACCCCCCGCCCCGTAGGCGACGCTGGCGTCGATGCCGAGCGTCATGCCCTCGGCCAGGCGGTTGTAGATGACCCGCGCGACCTTGGCCCGATCCTCGTCGATCCCGGCCTCGCGCTCCACCAAGGACGCCACGATGATGGTCTCGTAGGCACTCAGGCCGGCGACGGCCTCGGCGTCGTCGTAGCCCGCCTCCTGGGCGATCTGGTCGAACCGGTTGATCATCGCCTGGATGACGGCGGTCTCGGTGTCCTCCTCCTCGATGCGGTACGTGTCGGGGAAGAGCAGGCCCTCGAGGTTGCCCTGGTCGGCCGGCTGGTACCGAGACCGCAGCTCACCGCTGAGGAGCACCTCGCTGATCGACTGCGTCGTGAAACGATCGACGGCCTCGTCGAGTGCGACGACGGTGTTGCCGGGTACCGGGAGGCCGGCCCCGTTCCACACGCTGTAGCCCTCGGGAATCGTGACCTGATCGTAGGGCGGGGCCTGCGGGCCCGCTTCGAGGACCGCAAGGGTCGAGCCCATGGATGCGTTCTCTCGAAGGATGTAGTCCCCCGCCTGGATGGTGCCCTCGCCCCGGTACTTCACGTAGTACTCGAAGATGGTCGCGTTGGTGACGATGCCCTCTGTCGCCAGGAGTTGCGCGATGCCGCTGGTCGAGGTGCCCTCGGGGATGGTGAGGGCCACCTCGTCGCCGGCTCCTCCCGGGTTGATCTGCTTCATGAGCCACACGGAGGCCCCGGCCACGACGAGTGCGAACACCGCCAGGATCGCCAGAACCACGAGGCACCCGCGGCCCCGGCGCGGCTCGTGGAGCGCGACACGCTCGTGACCCATGGTGCCTGAAGGGCCCTCGGGACCGGGACGGCGCTCGTCTCGGGCCGCGGACGGCTCGGAGGCCGCGGCCGGCGATGACCCCGTCGACGGACGCCCCGGCGGCACCGCGCGCTCGCCGGGTCGGGGCGCCGCCTCGTCGCGCCCGGGCCCACGGGGTGGGGAGGTCGTCGTCGGATCCGGCGACGACCCACGGCGGGGGCCGAGGAGCTCCGCCAGGATGTCGCTGCCGTCGTCGGTGGGGTCGCTCACTGAGGTTCCTGGGGTCGTCGGTCGAGCCATGCCTGCAGGAGCACCGCGGCGGCGACCATGTCGATCACCTTGCGTCGGTCCTGGCCACGCACGTTCTGCTCGGCGAGGCTGCGCTGTGCAGTGACGGTCGTGAAGCGCTCATCGTAGGTCTCGACCGGCAACCCGGTGGCGTCACCGATCAAGGCCGCCTCGGCTCGCGCCGCGGTCGCGGCGGGTCCGTCGGAGCCGTCCAGCGAGAGGGGCAGGCCGACCACCACGAGGGTCGCCTCCCACTCGGCCGCGACCTCGGTGATGGCCCGTCGATCCCGGTCCCGGTCGCCCGTGCGGATGATGACCCGATCGGGTGAGGCCACCGTCCGGTCGGGGTCGCTGATGGCGAGGCCGATGCGGCGCTGGCCGAGATCGATGCCGAGGACCCGACCCGGTGGTGCGTCAGCGCTCAAGCGAGGCCGGCGGCCGCCCGGACCTGCTCGAGGGCCTCGTCGAGGGCGCCGACGTCCTTGCCGCCGGCCACGGCGAGGTCGGGGCTCTTGCCGCCGCCGCCCTTGACGGTGCGGGCGGCGTCGGCGATCAGCGCCGACGCCTCGAAGCCGCTGTCCTTGGTGACGGCCGCGACCAGGGCCACGCCCCCCTCCTCGGGCGCCCCGCCGAGGACCGCGGCCCGCACGCCGAGGTCGCGGACCGCCACCGTGAGGTCGCGCAGGTCGTCTCGGCCGACCCCGTCCACCCTGGCCACGACCACGCCGTCGACCGCCAGCGCGGCGAGCTCGGCCGCACGACCGCTCGCGGCCTGGCGGCGCAGCGCCTTCAACTCGTCGCGGGTGGCCTTGAGCTCGGTGAGGCGCTTCTCGACGCCCTCGACCAGCTCGTCGGGCGGCACCCCGAGCAGCGACGCCGCCTTGGCCAGCACGGCTTCCTCGCGCCGCAGGCGCTCGATGGGACCTGTGCCGGTCAGCGCCTCGATGCGCCGCAGGTTCGACCCGATCGAGCCCTCGGACACGATCTTCACCGGGCCGATGTCACCGGTGGCCCGCACGTGCGTGCCACCGCAGAGCTCGACCGAGTGCCGGCCGGCCTCGAGCACGCGCACGATGTCGCCGTACTTGTCGCCGAAGAAGGCGATCGCCCCCACCGCTTCGGCGTTGGCCTTGGTGGTCTCGTAGTGGCGTACGGGGTCGTTGGCGAGGATCTCGCGGTTGACGAGGTCCTCGATGGCCACGAGCTCGTCGGGGGTCACGGCCTCGTAGTGGCTGAAGTCGAAGCGCAACCGATCGGGCGTGACCAGCGACCCCTGCTGCTTGACGTGGTCTCCGAGCACCTGGCGCAGGCCCCAGTGCAAGAGGTGCGTGGCGGTGTGGTTGCGCCGGATGGCGTTGCGGCGGTCGACGTCGATGGCGGCGGTGGCGACCTGGCCCGCGCTGAGCACACCATCGACGATGCGCACCGAGTGGCGGTGCAGGCCAGGGAGCGCGTAGGTGGTGTCGAGCACTTCGGCCCGACCGGTGTCGGTGCTGATGGTGCCCGTGTCACCGACCTGGCCGCCCGACTCCGCGTAGAAGGGCGTGTGGTCGAGGAACACCGCAGCCGCAATGGTGCCGTCCTCGGCCTCGGCCACGTCGGTGACGGCCAGAACGCGCGTGGTGCTCTCGTCCTCGATGCGCCCCGTGAACTCGGTGGGTCCGAATTCGTCGAGCACCTCGTGGTAGCGGTCGACGTCGCCACTGGCCGGACCGGCCGCCTTGCGAGCGTCCTTGGCCCGCGAGCGCTGCTCGTCCATGGCCACCTGGAAGCCGGTGTCGTCCACCTCGAAGCCGCGCTCGGAGGCGATCTCCTGGGTCACCTCGAGGGGGAACCCGTAGGTGTCGTGGAGGGTGAACGCCACCCTGCCGTCGAGCATCCCGCCCTCGGGCAGCGCGCCGAGCTCCTCCTCGAGCAGGACCGAGCCGGTCCTGAGGGTCTGGCGGAAGCGCGTCTCCTCGCGCTCGACCACCCCCCGGACGAAGTCGTGGTTCTTGCGCAGCTCCGGGTAGTCGTCCCCCATGATGGCGACGACCTCGTCGACCAGCGGCGGCGTGACCACCTCGTCGACCCCGAGGAGATACGCGTGGCGCACGGCGCGCCGCATGATGCGGCGCAGGACGTAGCCCCGGTCCTCGTTGGACGGGAAGACCCCGTCGCTCACCAGGAAGGTCATGGTGCGGGCGTGCTCGGCGAGGATGCGCAGCGACACGTCGCTGGCCTCCCCCGCTCTGTAGACCGCCCCGGTGAGGGCAGCGGCCCGGGCGATCAGGCGGGCGAGCTCGTCGGTGTCGAACACCGAGTCGACGCCTTGGAGGACGGCCAGGTTGCGCTCGAGGCCGAAACCGGTGTCGATGCTCGGCTTGGGGAGCGGGACCATCGACCCGTCGGACTGGCGCTCGAACTGCATGAACACGAGGTTCCAGATCTCGACGAAGCGCTCTTCCCCGCCGTGGGCGGGGCCGCCGTCGGCGCCGTACTCGGGGCCCTTGTCCCAGAAGATCTCCGAGCAGGGCCCGCACGGCCCGGTGTCGCCCATGCGCCAGAAGTTGTCCTCGTCGAGGCGCTGGATGCGCTCGGCGGCGACGCCGACGTCGTCACGCCAGATGCGCTCGGCGTCGTCGTCGGACACGTGCACGGTGATCCACAGGCGCTCCGGGTCGAGGCCCAGGGTCTCGGTCAGGAAGGCCCACGCCAGCGGGATGGCCCGGTCCTTGAAGTAGTCGCCGAAGCTGAAGTTGCCACACATCTCGAAGAAGCTGAGGTGCCGGGTCGTACGGCCAACCTCGTCGAGGTCGTTCTGCTTGCCGCCCGCCCGGACGCACTTCTGCACCGAGGTGGCCCTCGGGTACGGCGCCGGCTGCTCCCCCGTCAGGAAGGGAGCGAAGGGCACCATCCCCGCGATGGTGAACAACACCGTGGCGTCGTGGGGGATGAGGCTGGCCGACGGCACCACCGTGTGGCCCCGCTCCTCGAAGTAGCCCAGGAAGGCACGTCGCAGCTCGTTCGCCTGCACGCCGCCAATCTACGGGGCGCGCCGGTCAGTCCGGGGATGACTTGACGGTGAGCGCCGGCGGCCGGGACGCCGGCACGGCGTCCCGGACGAGCTCGGCCCGCAGCTCGGCCTCGCGCTCGCGCATCGCGAGGCGCGCCTCGAACAGCGCGTCGCGGGCGTCGTCGAGTCGGGTGCGGGCCTTGGCCGCCAGCTCGCCGGCGACGTGCGCCGGCGTCAGCTCCTGCACCTTCGAGCGCCCGTAGGCCAGCGCCCAGACCGTGCCCGCCACGCCGGTCACCACGCCGACAAGGAACCACCGCAGGCGTTTCAGCACGGCTCAGCTGGTGCGGCGCAGGCGCTGCGCCGCCCGGTTGGTGCCGGCGGCAAGGGCGAGGGCCTTGATCACCGGGGTGGAGAGAGCGTCGGTGGTGAGCCGCGCACGGGCCTCGGCCGCCGCGGTGATGCGCTCGGCGGCAGCCAGCAGGCCGTCGGTGCGGTCCATCTCCGCCTCGGCATGACCCACGGCGTCCTCGAGGGCCACGACGGTGGCCGCGGTCTCGCGGCGCAGGTTGTCGACCTCGACGTTGAGGGCACGAACGGCGCGCGCCAGCCACGCCACCACGGCCAGGAGGAGGCACAGCGCGAGGGTGGCGGCCACCGCCACCACGAGCGCGGCGACCTCGGTACCGCTCATCGTTCCTCCCGGTCCTGGCGCTGGCGCATGCGCTCCGCGATCTCCTCCTCGGCGCCGTGCGGCGACGGTTCGTAGTACACCCGCCCGGCCAGGTGCTCCGGCCGGTGGTCCTGGCGGACCCAACCACGGGGATCGTCGTGAGGATACCGGTAGCCCACGCCGTGGCCGAGGTCGGCGGCACCGCGGTAGTGGGCGTCGCGGAGGTGGGCGGGCACGTCACCGCGCGGCTGCTCGCGAACGTCTGCCTCTGCCCGGCCGAGGGCGACCGTCACACGGTTCGACTTGGGGGCCGCGGCCAGGTACACGGTGGCCTGGGCGAGGTTGAGCTTGGCCTCGGGGAGCCCGACGAACTCGAGGGCGCGGGCAGCGGCGTCCGCGACCACCAACGCCTGCGGATCGGCCAGACCCACGTCCTCGGACGCGAGGATGACGAGGCGGCGGGCGATGAAGCGGGCATCCTCGCCGGCAGCCAACATCAGCGCCAGCCAATAGAGCGCGGCGTCGGGGTCCGAGCCTCGGATGCTCTTGATGAACGCGCTGACCACGTCGTAGTGGTCGTCGCGCCCGTAGCGGTGGGCCTTGGTGTCGAGCGCGGCCTCGCTGTCGGCCACGCACACGTGGGGGGCACCCCCGTCGGCGCGGGCCCGCTCGCCGGCCAGCGCCACGGCCACCTCGAGGGCGGTCAGCGCGTGGCGCCCGTCGCCGGCCGAGCGCAGGACCAGCAGGGCCAGGGCATCCTCGTCGGCCGTCGCACCCTCGGCCTCGAGACCCCGCTCGAGCAGTTGGTGGAGCGCGGGGTCGTCAAGGGGTTCCAGGCGGAACAGGGTCGACCGTGAGAGCAGCGGGGGGTTGACCTCGAAGTACGGGTTCTCGGTGGTGGCCCCCACCAGGACCAGCAGGCCCGTCTCCACCGACGGCAGCAACGCATCCTGCTGGCTCTTGTTGAAGCGATGCACCTCGTCGAGGAACAAGATGGTGCCCTGTCCCCGCTCACCGAGGCGGTGCTGGGCGGCCGCCGTCACCTCTCGCACGTCCTTGACCGTCGCAGTGACCGCGGAAAGGGCGACGAAGGTCTTCGACGACCGGGCGGCGATCAGCCGGGCGAGCGTCGTCTTTCCCGTGCCCGGCGGGCCCCAGAGGATCACCGAGGACAGCCGGTCGGCCTCCACCAGCGCCCGCAGCGGCCGGCCCGGGCCGAGCAGGTGCTCCTGGCCCACCACGTCGTCGAGCGATGCCGGCCGCAGGCGGTCGGCCAGCGGCGCGGTCCGGCGCAACTGCTCGTCTGCCGCGGCACCGAACAGGTCGTCAGCCATCCCGGCGGAGGGTACCCGCCCGCCCGTTCGGCCGGGGATGGCCCGGCCCGTGTGCCACCATCGTGGCCGTGCCGACCCCGCTCGTCGCGCTGTTCTACCTCTGGCTCGCCGCCTCGGTGGTGATCCTCGTCCACCGCCTCGTCACGAAACGCCGCTTGCGCACGCCCGTGGCCCGCTCTACCGACACGGACCGGAGCTCGCGCACCGACTGGGCGCCACCGCCGACCGGCTCGAGCGCTGCCACCCCGGACCCGAGGGGAACGACCTCGCCCTCGGTCCCGGTGGAGACCCCCGAGCCGGCGCGCGACCAGCCGGCCACCACCGGCCACGGCGGCGTGGACGTTCCCGCTACGACCCTGATGCAAGCGCTGGCCGGGATCGTCATGCCCTGCGACCTGCTGCCCCTCACGACCGTGGAGGGGCGCGTGCTCGGCGACCGCGAGCTCCTGCTGATGACCTCGGGCCAACCCGCCGGGGAGGTGAGTGAGGCCTTCGCCGGGGCGCTCGAGGCACTGGGCTACGCCATCACGCCGATGGGGCCGGTCACCGCCCTCGCGACACGGGGGCCCGACGACATCACCGTGGTCCTGCACGAACGGCCCTTCGACGAGTTGTCCGGCAAGCGCCCGGCCTTCCCCACCACCAGGCCGGGAGACGTGGTGCTCGAGCTGCGCCTCTGAGGCGCCCGCTCAGGTCCTCGGGGGCAGCAGGCGCAGGCCCAGCTCGGTGAGGGCCTCGGGATCGATCGGTGTGGGGGCCGAGGTGAGCGGATCGGCGCCCGACTGGGTCTTCGGGAAGGCGATGACCTCGCGGATGTTCTCCTCGCCGGCCAGCAGGGCCACGAGGCGGTCGATGCCGAAGGCGAAGCCGGCGTGGGGCGGGGCGCCGTATCGGAAGGCCTCGAGCAGGAAGCCGAACTTCCGCTGGGCCTCCTCCTCGGTGATGCCGAGGAGGGTGAAGATGCGGCGCTGGATGTCCGACCGATGGATCCGGACCGAGCCGGAGCCGAGCTCCCAGCCGTTGAGGACGAGGTCGTAGGCCTGCGAGCGGATGCCCAGCAGAGCCTCGCCGCCCTCGTCGAGGAGGTGCATGTCCTCGTCGTTGGGCATGGTGAACGGGTGGTGGGCCGAGACCGGCCGCCCGTCGTCGTCGATGGCCTCGAACAGCGGGAAGTCGACCACCCACAGGAAGTTGAGACCGCCTTCGGTCACCGGGGGGCGACCGAGGGCCAGGCGCAGCAGGCCCAGCACGTGGCGCACGGCGGCGCGCTCGTCGGCCACCAGGAGGAGCAGGTCCCCGGGCTCGGCCTCGAGCGTGGCCACGAGACCGGCCAGCTCGTCCTCGGACAGGAACTTGGCCACCGGCGAGGTGAGGCTGCGATCGGCCTCGACCTTCATCCAGACCAGGCCCTTGGCCCCGAAGCGCTTGGCGTCGTCGGTGAGGGCGTCGAGCTGGTTGCGGGTCTTCTCCGCGCCGCCGGGCACGCGGATGCCCTTGACGCAGGGCGCCTTGAAGGCGTTGAAGCCGGTGGCGGCGAACAGGTCGGTCAGCTCGACCAGCTCCATCCCGAAGCGGACGTCGGGCTTGTCACTGCCGTAGCGCTCCATGGCGTCGTGCCACGTCATGGTCGGGATCGCCCCCGGGCGTTCGCCGGTGACCGCCTCGACCGCGTCGAGCACGGCTTCGGTGGTGAAGGCCAGCACCTCGGCCTGGCCCACGAAGCTCACCTCGAGGTCGAGCTGCATGAACTCGAACTGCCGGTCGGCACGGAGGTCCTCGTCGCGCAGGCAGCGGGCGATCTGGTAGTAGCGGTCGAGACCGCCCACCATGCACAGCTGCTTGAACAGCTGCGGGCTCTGGGGCAGCGCGTAGAAGGTGCCCGGCCGCTGTCGCGAAGGCACCACGAAGTCACGGGCGCCCTCCGGGGTCGAGGCGATCAGCATCGGGGTCTCGACCTCGGTGAAGCCCTGGCGGGTCATGGCCTGGCGCAACGCGGCGTTGACCGTGGCCCGCACGGCCAGGTTGCGCTGGAGACGGTCGCGACGCAGGTCGACGTAGCGGTGGCGCAAGCGGACGGTCTCGTCGGTGTCGACGCGGCCGGCCAGCGAGAACGGCGGTGGCTCGGCCTCGGACAGCACCTCGACGGTGGCATCACCGATCTCGACCTCGCCGCTCGGCAGGGCCTGGTTCACGGTGCCCTCGGGCCGGAGGCGGACGGTGCCGCGCACCCGGACGACGTACTCCGAGCGCAGGTCGTGGGCGCCGTCGACCACGCACTGCACCACGCCGGTGCGGTCACGGACGTCGACGAAGGCGAGGTGCTCACCGTGCTCGCGGCGGGTGGCGACCCACCCGCACACCGCCACCTCACGGCCGGCGTCGGCGGCGCGGAGGTCGCCGCAGTAGTCGGTGCGCATGCCTGCTGCTGGAACGGCCGTCATCGGTGGTGATCTTCTCCTCGCCCGCCAGGGCGGGCGGGGCACGGGGACCGAGGCTACCGGACCGACCCCGCCGACCCGCAGGCCGGTCTCCCGTCAGCCCGTGAAGGCGGGGGCCGCGGCGACGGGGGTCGGGACGGTCGCGGTGGGGAACACCGGGCAGGCCGCCGCCGGAGGGGCCACCGGTTCGACGGCCGCCGGGCCGGGATCGCCGGCCCGTCCGACCAGCACCTGCACGCGGTCGGCCCCGGGATCGGCGACCACCGTCAGCCGGGGATCGTTGGGTGCGGAGGTGACCTGGCCTCCGTCGACGACCACGTCGTACCCGGCGGGGTAGGCGCGGGCGTTGGTGTCGATCACCGTGGTGGCGCCGTCGCCGAATCGGGAGCCGTCGGGCCCGGTGGTGGACCACACGAGTTGGTAGGCGCCTCCCTCGGGGTCGTAGTCGGCCCCCACCGGGGTGCCGGCCACCGCCACCGGATGGGGACGGGCCAGCGCGTCGACCACCGCGTCGTTGACGTTCGCGCCCGTGGCCGGGTCGGCGAGGTCGTGCACGAACTGCTCGTCGTAGGACCAGAACGTCCACGGGACGAGCGCGGTCTCGAACAGCGCGGTCTGGCGCTCGAGGGTTGCGACGTCACCGGTGGCTCCGAATTCGGTGTTGAGCAACGCACCGCCGGTGCAGTCGGTCCAGTCCACGGCGTTCTCGACGACGGCCGGCTCGAGCGACGGGTCGGTGGTGTACACGTGGAAGCTCATGCCGCCGGCCGCATCGCCGCCGGGCACGTCGATCGACGTGGTCGACTCCCCGAAGTTGAACAGAACCCAGGGCTCACCGAAGACGAGGTGTTCGGTGTCGTGGCGGCGCAGGGCCTCAGCTGCTCGTGCGTAATACGGGTCCAGCTCGTCGCGGTCGAGGTCGGGGCAGCCCTGGTCCTGGGCCACGCACGGGAGCCAGGTCGTGCCCGGCCAGGGCTCGTTCAGCAGGTCGTAGCCGAGCACGGCGTCGTTGCCGGCGAAGCGCTCGCCGACCGCCTCGAACCATGCCGCCGCCCGGTCCTGCAGGCGGACACCTCCCGGGCCGGGGACGTCGTCCCAGAAGCTCTGGAACGCGGCCTGGATGGCCGGGTTGGTGAGGTAGTAGAGCGGGAAGGGCGTCCCGGTGTCGGTGGCGCCGTTGGTGAAGGTCATCCAGACCGGGAAGCCGTTGTCCCGGAAGGCGGGCCCCCAGCCGTCCTGGTGGAAGTCGAGCAGCACGAGCAGGCCGTGGGCGCCCAGGACGTCGACCGTGGCTTCGATCTGGTCGAGGTAGGCGGTGTCGATGACCCCGGGGTCGGGCATCAGCGCGTAGGCCTCGATGCCGAGGCGCACGACGTCGAAGCCGCGGTCGGCGAGGAGCTGTGCGTCGTCGTCCCCGAAGCCCGCCACGGCGGGATCGAGGGGCTCGATCTTGCGCACCAGGTTCACACCCCGGGGCAACAGCACCCGACCCTCGGCGTCGACCAACCACCGACCGACGTGGCCGACCGGGCCGGCGGGCGCGACCTCGGCGCCGGCCGTGCCGGGACCGGCTTCCTCCGCGCCGAGAGGCGAGCCGATGCCCAGCGCCGCCACGGCGACGAGCAGGGCGACCAGCACCCACCCGGTGGACCGCCCCACCCGTGGCGATGCCCTCACCCGCGCGGCAGCACCCGGTAGGCGTCGTAGACGCTCTCGATGCCCTTGATGGTGCTGATCACCGAATCGAGGTGCGAGGGGTCACCCAGCTCGACGTCGAAGTGCATCTTGCACACCCGGTCGGTCGTGGTCTGGGTGTTCGAGGCGAGGATGTTGACCTGGTAGGAGGCGAAGGCCGACGAGACGTCGCCGAGGAGCGAGCGGCGATCGAGGGCCTTGACCTCGATGGCGGCCACGAAGCTGCCGCTGTGAGCCTCGTCCCACTCGACCTCGATCAGGCGATCGGCCTGGCCGGCCATGAGGGACACGGCGTTGGCGCAGTCCGTGCGGTGCACCGACACGCCGCGGCCGCGCGTCACGAAGCCCATGATCTCGTCGCCCGGCACGGGTGTGCAGCAGCGGGACAGGCGGACGAGCACGTCGTCGAGGCCCTCGACGTGCACCCCGGCGCCGTCCACCGACGACCGCCGGGTGCGTGCCGTGGTCGGAAGTTGCTCTTCACGTTCGGGGTCGCCGCCGCGCAACAGGCGCATGGCACGGGCCGCGACCGCCTCGGGGGACACGTGGTGCTCGCCGACCGCGGCGTACAGAGCCTCCAGGTCGACGTAGTTCAAGCTGGTGACCACGTCGCTCACGAGCTTGGCGGCCGCCGGCGTGCGGATGGGCACCCCGGCGCGGCGCAGGGCCTTCTGCACCTCGTCGCGGCCGGTCTCGATGGCGTCCTCGCGGCGCTCCTGGGAGAACCACTGGCGGATCTTGTTGGCCGCCCGCCGCGTCACCACGATGTTGAGCCAGTCCTGAGACGGCCCGGCGCTCCCGGTCTTGGCGGTGAAGATCTCGACGGTGGCCCCCGAGCGCAGTGGGGTCTCGAGCGACACGAGGCGACCGTCGACCTTGGCGCCGATGCAGGCGTGACCGACCTCGGTGTGGATCGTGTAGGCGAAGTCGATGGGCGTGGCTCCCTGGGGCAAGGTGACGACGTCGCCCTGCGGGGTGAAGAGGTAGACCTCGTCCTGGTCGAGGTCGATCTTCAGGTTGGCCATGAAGGCCGAGGGGTCGGAGGTCTCCTCCTGCCAGTCGATGATGCGGTTGAGCCAGACCGCGTCGCCGGCTGGGGACGGGTCCTTGTAGCTCCAGTGTGCGGCGACGCCGATCTCGGCCCGCCCGTGCATCTCCCGGGTGCGTATCTGCACCTCGAGGGGCTTGCCCTGCGGCCCGATCACCGTCGTGTGCAGCGACTGGTAGAGGTTGAACTTGGGCATCGCGACGTAGTCCTTGAAACGACCTTGCACCGGATGCCAGGTGCCGTGGATCGAGCCGAGGGCCGCGTAGCAGTCCTTGACCGTCCCCACGATGACCCGTATGCCGACGAGGTCGTAGATCTCCTCGAAGTCCCGTCCCTTGACCACCATCTTCTCGTAGATGCTCCAGAGGTGCTTCGGGCGCCCGGTCACGTCGGCTTCGATCCCCAGTTCGCCGAGGCGCTGGCGCACTTCTTCGAGCACCTGGGTGAGGTACAGCTCGCGCTCGGGCGCTCGGATCGACACCATGTGGTCGATCTCGGCATAGCGCTTCGGGTGCAGGGCGGCGAAGGCGAGGTCCTCGAGCTGCTGCTTCATCTCCTGCATGCCGAAGCGATGGGCCAACGGTGCATAGACGTCGAGGGTCTCCTGCGCGGTGCGCTCCTGCTTCCACTCGGGCATCGCCGCGATGGTGCGCATGTTGTGGAGGCGGTCGGACAGCTTGATGATGAGGACGCGGAGGTCCTCGGCCACCGCCACCAGCATCTTCCGGATCGTCGCCGCCTGCTGGGCCTCCTTCGTCTCGAAGTCGAGGCGCTCGAGCTTGGTGACGCCGTCGACGATGGAGGCCACGGTGGGGCTGAAGTCGCGCTCGAGGTCCTCGAGGCTGACGCGGGTGTCCTCGACGGCGTCGTGGAGCAGCGCCGCGGTCACCGTGTCCTCGTCGAGGCCGAGGTCGGCGACGATCGTGGCCACGGCGAGGGGATGGGTGACGTAGGGGTCACCCGACTTGCGGAACTGCCCATCGTGAGCCGCAGCGGCAAGCCGGTAGGCCTGCTCGATCATGACCGTCGAGGCCTTCGCGTGGTGCCGGCGGAACGAGTCGATCAGCGGCTTGAGCTCGACCACCGCGGGGACGCTGTGCCGCCGCCACGGCAGGACGCGATCGGCAGTCGTGGCCACGAGGTCAGTCGTACACCAGGAGCGAGCGGATGTCGCGGTCGGCCAACCGGCTGCGGCCGTCGAGGAAGGCGAGCTCCATCAAGAAGCCGAAGCCGACGACGTCACCACCCAGCTTCTCGACAAGGGCGGCCGCGGCCGCAGCCGTGCCACCGGTCGCGAGCACGTCATCGATGATGACCACCCGATGCCCGGCACCAAGGGCGTCGCGGTGCACCTCGAGGGTGTCGGTGCCGTACTCGAGCTCGTACTCGAAGCCCTCGACGTCGTGGGGCAGCTTGCCCGGCTTGCGCACCGGGATGAAGGCCGCTCCGAGCTTGTAGGCCACCGGCGCACCCAGGATGAAGCCGCGGGCCTCGATGCCGATCACCCGGTCCACCTGGTGGCCCGCGAACTCCTCGGCAAGTGCGTCGACCGTGGCGCGGAAGGCCTCGACATCAGCGAGCAGCGGCGTGATGTCCTTGAACAGGATGCCCGGGCTGGGAAAGCCAGGGATGTCGCGGATGTGCGATTTGAGCCATGCCGGGTCGAGCGCCATCAGTGCAGTCTACGTGGGCCTGGCCAGTCCCTCGGACGCCGCGTCAGCGCTTCTTCTTCTTGCGGGGCCGGGGTGGGATGGCCGTGGTCGACGTCGGTGATTGTGCCGTGACCGCACCGGCGCCCACCCCGGACGAGGCGCGGCCCCCACCCGTCGATGTGGAAGCTGCCACCACCGCCGTGCGCAGCGACGAAGACGATGCGTGGCGGATGCCGGTCACGGGCACCGGCCCGCCGTAGGCCTTCTCGAGGCGATCACGCAGCGCCCGGTTCCGCGGCTCGCGCTCCTTGAGCGCAGCCACCAAGCTGGCCGCCACGACCACCGACGAGTAGGCGCCGCTGATGAGGCCGACGAGCAGCGCGAACCCGAACTCCTCGAGGGTGACCGCGCCCAGCAGCACCGCGCCGATGAGCAGGATGGACAGCACGGGCACGATGGTGACGAAGGTCGTGTTGATCGACCGCATGATCGTCTGGTTGAGCGACAGGTTCATGAGGCCGGTGTAGGTCGTGCGGTTGGCCAGACCGATGCGCGTCTGGTTCTCCTTGACCTTGTCGAACACGACGATGGTGTCGTAGAGCGAGAAGCCGAGGATGGTCAGGAACGCCACCACGGTCGCGGGCGTCACCTCGAGTTGGAAGATCGAGTACACGCCGACGCTGATGATGATGTCGTGCGCCACCGCGATGAGCGCTCCGATGGCCATGCGCCACTCCAGCGTGAGTGCGATGTAGATGCCGAGGATGACGAAGAACACCAGCAGGGCCCGCGTGGCCTTGTCGGTGATGTTCTTGCCCCAGGAAGGACCGACGGTGCTCACGCTGATCTCGTTGGCGTCGATGCCGGCTGCGTCGGCGAGGGTCTCGGTGATCTCCCCCGAACGGTTGACCGAGTCGGCACCCGCCTGGATGCGCACGATGGTGTCGCCCGAGGAGTTGGTGAGGGTCTGGATCTTGGCCTCGGACTCGCCCACCGATCCCATCGCGTCGCGGGCATCGCCGACCGAGAAGTCCTGGGCGGGGACCTCCCACACCCCGCCGCCCTCGAAGTCGATGCCGAGGTTGAGCTCCCGGGTGGCCAGCGAGAGGATGCTCAGGATCACGAAGACGATCGACAAGGGGATGCCGATGCGCCAGACCTTGCGGAAGTCGATGTCGTTCTCACCCCGGTAGAGGCGCTTGAAACCGCTCATCGCTCCTCCTCCTCCACGTCGAGATCGCCAGCGACGGCACCGGCCAGGGCGACCTCGCTGCCGCCCTCTCGCTGGGGTATGCCGAACCACGCCGGATGAGAGCCGAGGCGACGGCTCCGCACCATGAGGGCCACGAGGGGCTTGAGCAGGAAGTAGAAGGCCACCAGGTCGAGCAGGGCGGCGAGACCGAGGTAGAAGGCAAAGCCCCGCACTGCGCCGACGGTGAGGAAGTAGAGGATCCCTGCACCGATGATCGACGCCATGTCGGCCTTGACGATGGTGGAGAACGCCGTCGAGAACGAGCGATCGACCGACGACCGCAGGGTGCGGCCGTTGTAGACGTCCTCTTTCAGGTGCTCGTAGTAGACCACGTTCGAGTCGAGGGACACCCCGATGGACACGATGATGCCGGTGACGCCAGCCAGCGTCAGCGCGAGGCCTCGCGTCTCGCCGAGGTAGGCGATGATCGTCCAGAGCATCATCGCGCCCGACAAGAGGCTGATGATGGCCACGACGCCGAGCAGGCGGTAGTAGGCGATCATGAAGATGGTGGCGATGCCGAGGCCGATGAAGCCGGCGACGAGACCAGCGTGCAGCGCATCGGTACCGAGCGTGGCCGACACCGTCTGGGTCTGCTGGGGCTCGAGCTCGACCGGCAGGGAGCCGTAGCGCAACACCAACGCAAGGTCCTTGGCGCTGCCTTCGTCGAAGCTGCCCGTGATCTGGATCTGATCGCGCTGGAACTGCGGCTCGTTGATCTGCGGCGCCGAGATCACGATGCCGTCGAGGACGATGGCGAGCTGCGTGGTCGGGCAGTTCGGTGAAGCGGAGTTGCACTCCGCCGCGGCCGCGTTGAACTTGTCGATGCCGTCTTCCCCGGACTTGAAGACCGGGTTCACCACCCACTCGTTGTTCGGGAACGTCGCGCTGGCGTCGCTGAGGGCATCGCCCTTCAGTGCGGTCGGCCCGAGCCAATAGCGGGCCACCCAGCACTTGGCCGGGTCGGCCGGGTCGGCGTCGCAGTCCGGGTCGACCTCGGGGAGGACGACCGAGTCGCTGGCCTTGTCGTCCACCCGGCGGGTGATGCCGTTGCGGTTCAGGTCGGTGGGTGGGGTCGTGCACCCCGAGGCGGCCTGATCGGGGGACGCGGCGGGCACGGTCGTCGCCGGGGAGGGAGCGGTCGTCGACGAGGTGTCTCCGGGCGCGTCGGTGATGGCCGGCGCCGAGGTGTCCGTGGTGTCGGTCTGGAGGCCGGCAGCGCTCTCACCCTGGCCGAACGCCCCGCTCGGCGCGAGCCCCGTCTCGGTGGTGTCGGTGGCTGACGAACCCGTGGTGGGGACCGTCGTCGTCGCACCCGAGGGCGCGGTCGTGGTGGCGCCATCGGCAGGGACCGTGGTGGAGGGGCTCTGCGCGGCGGGTGCGTTCACGTCCGGTTCGAGCACCGCGCAGACCGGCCGGAAGCGCAGTTCTGCGGTCTGGCCCACGAGGTCGAGGGCGCGGGTCTGGTTGTCGACGCCGGGCAGCTGCACGAGGATGGTGTCGCCTTGACGGGAGATGTCCGGCTCCGCCACACCGAGCGCGTCGACTCGGCTCCGGATGATGTCGATGGCCTGGTCCAGCTGATCGCTGTCGACCTCGTTGGCGGGCTGGAGCACCACCGAGACGCCGCCCTGCAGATCGAGGCCCAGCAGCGGCTTGTAGCCGAGGCCGAGGACCGCGAGGAAGGCTCCGACGGAGATGATGAGGAATGCGAGGAGGCCACCGACCCCTTTGCGCTTCAAGGCCAGTACCGCCTAGTCCTGGTCATCTTCGTCGTCGTCTGGCGACGCGTACTCGACGAGCTCGGCGATGGCCTCCCGGGCCATGAGCAGCTCGACCCCATCGGCTACCTCGAGGCGCAGGACGTCGCCATCGATGGCCGTCACCTGGCCGTAGATCCCACCAGAGGTGACGACGTCGTCTCCCACCTCGAGGGCGGAGACGAGCGCTTGGTGCTCCTTGACCTTCCGCTGCTGGGGACGGATCAGGATGAAGTAGAACACGCCCATCATTGCGATGAGCAGAACGATCTGCATGGAGCGGTCCGGACGGTCGACGGATGGGGCGGCTGGCGCGCGCAGGGGCGCCGGAGAACGGCGGGTCAGACTAGCCCCAAACCGCGCGAATGTCGGATCGCAGGGCGTCGAGGGTGCCCGCCCGTATGGCGGCACGGGCCGAAGCCACCAGCGCGAGGGTCCAGGCCACGTTGTGGAGCGTGACGAGACGGGCGCCGGTTGGCTCGGAGACCATCATGAGGTGACGCAGGTACCCCCGGGACCATCGGAGGCACACAGGGCACGGGCAACCCCGGTCGAGCGGGCCCTCGTCTCGGGCATGTGCTGCGGCCTTCAGGTTGTATCGGCCGGTGCTGGTGAGGACCGTGCCGTGACGCCCGAAGCGAGTGGGCAGCACGCAGTCGAAGAGGTCGACGCCCATTGCGATGGCCTCGACGAGGCCGACGGGATCTCCGACTCCCATGAGGTAGCGCGGCTGGTCCTCGGGGAGCAGATCGGTCGTGGCGGCGAGGGCGGGAAGCATCAGCTCGCGTGGCTCGCCGACCGAGAACCCTCCGATCCCGTACCCGTCGAAGCCCACCTCGAGCGTGGCGATGGTGCTCTGGGTCCGTTGCTCGACGCTCACCCCGCCTTGGATGATGCCGAACTGGTGCTGGCCCTCGGGAGCGCGCCCGTCGTCCAACGCGTGCCGGTGGGCGACCCGGGCGCGAGCGGCCCACCCAGCCGTGCGGAGGACAGCGAGGCGTACCTCACGTTCGCTGGCGGGCCAGGGCGGGCACACGTCGAGGACCATGGTGATGTCGGCGCCGAGGTCGGCTTGCACCTCCACTGCCGCTTCTGGCGTGAGGCGGTGGGTGCCGCCGTCGTAGACCGAACGGAAGGTGACGCCGTCGTCGTCGACCTTCGGATCGAGCGAGAACACCTGGAAGCCGCCGGAATCGGTGAGGACATGGCCGTCCCAGCCCATGAAGCGGTGGAGCCCGCCGAGCTCGCGAACGAGGCCGGCGCCGGGACGCAGCATCAGGTGGTAGGCGTTGGCGAGCAGGACCGAGGCCCCCAAGGACTGCACGTCGGCGCTGTCGAGCAGGCGGACGGCCGCGCGGGTGGCCACCGGCATGAAGCTCGGCGTCTCGATGACGCCGCGAGCCGTGGTGATGGTCCCTGCGCGGGCGGCGCCGTCGGTCGCCTCGACGGCGAGGGGCAAGGTCACCGGCGCGGCGCCGTCGCGATGGCACCGAAGGGCGGCCCGGGCAGGAACATGGCGTCACCGAGGGAGAGGAACCGGTAGCCCTCGGCGAGGGCGGTGGCGTACAGGCTGCGCCACCGCTCCCCCACGAACGCATCGACGAGGACCAACAAGGACGAACGCGGGACGTGGAAGTTGGTGAGCAGTGCGCCCACGACCGCGAAGCGGTGCCCGCGCCGTAGGTAGAGGTCCGTGACCCCTTCGAGACGCCCGGTCGCCGCCACGCTCTCGAGCGCACGCACGGTGGTGGTGCCCACCGCCACCACCCGCCGCGCCTCACGACAGGCTGCCCAGGTGTGCTCGGGCACGACGTAGTGCTCGGTGTGCACGACGTGGTCGGCCACGTCGTCGACCACGATGGGCTGGAACGTGCCGATCCCCACACCCAACTCGACGCTGGCGATCGATGCGCCGGCCGCCTCGCACCTTGCGAGCAAGGAGGGCGTGAGGTGCAGGCCGGCAGTGGGCGCCGCCACCGACGTGGGCCGGTTGGCGTACACCGTCTGGTAGCGCTCGGTGTCGGCCAGCGGCTCGTGCAGGTAGGGCGGCAGCGGCACCTCCCCGTGGGCCAACACCTCGGCCTCGGGTCGGAGCAGCCGCACCTGGCGCCGGCCGCCGCCAAGTGGCTCACCCACCTCGACGAGCTCGACCGCTCCAGTGGGTTCGCCACCTCGGGCGGCACGGCCTGGCGGGTGGGGACCCACCGCCACGAGTCGCTGGCCGGGTGCGACCCTGCGCCCCGGTCGCACCAGGGCCTCCCAGGTCCCCTCGTCCTCGCCGATGGGGTCGAGCAGGAGCACCTCCACGATGCCACCGCTGGCCTTGCGCAGCGAGAGGCGGGCCGACCGCACACGCGAGTCGTTCACCACGAGGAGATCGCCAGGCCCGACCAGATCGGGCAGCTCGCTCACGTGAAGATGGGTGGGAGCGGCGTCGGGACCACCGTCGACGAGCAGACGAGCGGCGTCGCGCGGTTCGACGGGCTGCTGGGCGATCGCCGATGCGGGCAAGTCGTAGGTGAACGCGCCGATCGACGTGTCGGGCTCAGGCATCCCCATACACATCGAGGGCCCGCAACGCCGTGTGGGTCAGGAGGCGAACGCCCAGGGCGATGGCCGACTCGTCCACGTCGAACGTGCTTGCGTGCAGGTCCAGTCGACGCGTGGCGCCGAGCGGCCGCACCCCGAGGCGGGCGTACGAGCCGGGCGAACGCTCGAGGAACCACGAGAAGTCCTCGTTGCCCACGCTCTGTGCGGTGGCAACCACGCTGTCGGCCCCGAGGGCCAGCCGGGCGCCCTCGGCAAAGACCTCGGTCGCGCGTTCGTCGTTCTCGGTCGGGGGCGATCCCCGCACGTAGTCCAGCTCGTAGGTTGCCCCGAAGGGGTCGACGATCGACGCCAGCAACGTCTCGATGATGGCCGGGGCCTGGTCCCACGTGACCCGTCCCTGCGACCGCAACGTGGCTCGCAGCACCGCGGTGGAGGGGATGACGTTGGCCGCGTGACCGCTCTGGACCGAGCCGAACACGAGGGTGGGGGCATCGCGCAGGTCCGAGAGCTTCGAGAAGCCCGCGGGCAGGTCGCAGATGATGCGTCCGGCGATGTGCACGAGATCGGCGGTCAGGTGGGGCCGGGCGGTGTGCCCGCCGGGGCCGTGGAGGGTGATGATGATGCGGTCGGCCGCCGCGGTGATGGGCCCCACCCGCATGCCCACCTTGCCCACATCGAGCGACGGGTCGCAGTGCAGCGCGTAGATCACGTCCACACCGTCCATGAGGTCGGTCCCGGCCAGATGATGGGCACCGCCGGGCATGGCCTCCTCCGCCGGTTGGAAGATGAATCGCAGGCGGCCCGAGGCGTCGAGGCCGGGCAGGAGGTCGGCCAGGGCGAGGGTGGTGCCGAGGAGGATGGCAGTGTGCACGTCGTGGCCGCACGCGTGACATGCGCCGGGCACGGTGCTGCGATAGGGGACCTCCTTCTCGTCGTCGAGCGGCAGGGCGTCCATGTCGGCCCGCAGGGCCACGGTGGGACCGGTCGCGGGGTCGCCCAGGTCGAGCACCAGGCCCGTCTCGGTGTCCAGGGGGCGAGGCTCGAGGCCGGCGACCGACAGGCGCGAGTTCACCAGCGCGGTGGTCTCGTGCTCGTCCCAGGACAGCTCGGGATGCGCGTGCAGTTGGCGGCGGAGGGCCACCAACTCCTCCTCGTGGGCGGCGAGGAACTTGTCGAGTCGCTCGTCGAGGTGCCGACGCTGATGCTGGTTCACCGGCGCGCTCCCGGCTGGTCGGTGACGAGCTCGCGCACCAGGGAGTCGACCACGGCCACCAACGACCCTTCTTCCGCCATGACCCGGCGCTGGCGGTCGTAGCTGGCGCCTCGCTCGAGGATCTGGTGGACGTCCGCCAGTTCGTCGGCGCAGCCCAGACGGTGGGCGATGGGGTGGAGCTCGTCGAGGAGCTCGGAGATGACCTCCCGGATGGGTCGGCAGGCACCGAGGTCATCGATGATCAACGACGCTTCGAGACCGTGGCGGGCCGCCCGCCACTTGTTCTGGCGCAACACCCACTCGCGGGAGACGGGCAGCTGGTAGCCCCGGTCGTGCATGGTGTCGAGCCAGTGCACGAGCGACTGGGCCAGAGCGGCCAGGGCCGCAACCTCGCGCAGCGTCGGGATCCCGTCGCACATCCTCAGTTCGACGGTCCCGAAGTCGGGATGGGGACGGATGTCCCACCACACCTCCCGTACCGTGCCGATGGCCTCGGCGGACACCAGGGTCTCCATGAACTGCTCGAACTCCGCCCAGTTCACGATCTGCTCCGGGAGGCCGGCGGTGGGCAGGCCCTCGAAGATCTTGCTGCGGCTCGACGCGAGGCCGGTGTCGTGGCCCTCGGAGTACGGGCTCGACGCCGACAGCGCGAGGAGGTGGGGGATGTAGCCGGCCAAGGCATTGGCGATGGCGACTGCCTTCTCGGGCGAGCGGACCCCGACGTGGAAGTGCACCCCGAAGATCTGAAGGCGCTGGGCCATCCAGGCCATCTCGCGCACGAGCAGGTGGTAACGCTCGTTGTCGGTGACCCTCTGGTCGCGCCAGTCGGAGAAGGGGTGGGTCCCCGAGCACACGAGGTCGAGGTTGCGGACGCCGGCGCGCTCGGTCACCTCGGCGAGCGTGGCACCGAGGTCCGCTTTCGCCTCGGCCACGGTCTGGCAGATGCCGGTGATGATCTCGATCGTGCACTCGAACAGCTCGTGCTTGGCCTTGGGGTGCTCGCCCCCAGGGTGACCCGCGCCGATCTCCTCCAGGATCACCGAGGCGGCGCTGGAGAGCTCACGGGTGTCGCGGTCGACGAGCTCGAATTCGACCTCGACCCCAAGGCTGGGGCCCACGGAGCTATTGAAGGCGATGTGCAGAGACGTGAGGTTACAGCGGCGGCGCGTCGTCGAAGAGACCCGGCCCCGCATCGACGCCGCGCGCCACGGCTGTGGGTACGACCAAGCCGAGGTGGTGCCAGGCCGCCGGGGTGGCCGTGCGGCCTTGGGGCGTGCGCATGAGCAGGCCCTGCTGGATGAGGAACGGCTCGTAGACGTCTTCGACGGTCTCGGTGGGCTCGCCGACGCTGATGGCCAGCGTCTTGAGGCCCACCGGCCCTCCGGCGAAGTGCCCGCAGATGGCGCCGAGGATGGCCCGGTCGACCTTGTCGAGGCCGAGGGCGTCGACCCCGAAGAGCGCCAGGCCGGCGTGGGCGGTGGGAGCGTCGACCACGCCCTCGGCGCGGACCTCGGCGAAGTCGCGGACACGGCGCAAGAGGCGGTTGGCGATGCGGGGCGTGCCCCGCGAGCGCGAGGCGATCTCGCGTCGGCCGTCCCCGTCGATGGGCACGCCCAGGATCTCGGCGGTTCGCCCGACGATGGAGTCGAGGTCGTCGACCTCGTAGTAGTCGAGGCGGGCCACGAGGCCGAAGCGATCTCGCAGTGGTCCGGTGATCAGCCCGGTGCGCGTGGTGGCACCCACGAGGGTGAAGCGGGGAAGGTCGAGGCGGATCGAGCGGGCTGCGGGGCCCTTGCCCAGGACGATGTCGAGCTGGAAGTCCTCCATCGCCGGGTACAGGACCTCCTCGACCGCCCGGGAGAGCCGGTGGATCTCGTCGATGAAGAGGACGTCGCCCTCATCGAGCTTGGTGAGGATCGCGGCGAGGTCCCCGGCGCGCTCGAGGGCGGGGCCCGAGGTGACGTGCATGGCCACCCCCATCTCGGTGGCGACGATGCCCGACAGCGTCGTCTTGCCGAGACCGGGCGGACCGGCGAACAGAAGGTGATCGGCGGCCTGGCCCCGCTGGCGGGCGGCTTCGAGGATGACGTGGAGGCGGTCCTTGAGCTCGGCCTGGCCGACGAACTCGTCAAGGGTGCGCGGTCGCAACCCGACCTCGTCGGTGACCTCCTCCGCGACCTCCTCCTCGGTGGCCTGCGGGGTGAGGAGCTCCTCTCTCATCGCCGGGGCCCGCCGCTCACGAGGCCACCGCCAGGCGCTGGAGCGCGAGGCGCAGGAGCAGGGCGCTGTCGCCCTCGTGGGGGAGATCGTGGAGCACGTCGCGGATCTCGTCCGGGCCGTACCCGAGACCCTCGAGGGCATCGTGCACGTCCTTGCGCGACGAGGCGCCCGGCGCGGCCGCCTCCCCTTCGATGCGCGTGAGGTCGAGATCGCCGAGGTCGAGGCGGGACTTCAACTCGACGAGAAGGCGCGTCGCCGTCTTGCGACCCACACCGGGCACGAGGCAGAGGGCATCGAGGTCATCGTCGGCAAGGACCTGTTGGAGGCCGGAGGGTTCGTGCACCGACAAGATGGCCAGGGCCAGTGCCGGACCGACCCCATGGGCGCTCAGGAGGGCCTCGAAGCAGACCCGCTCCTCGCGGGTGGGGAACCCGTAGAGCGTCTGAGCGTCCTCACGGATGTGGTGGTGGATGTGGAGGAAGACCTCCTCGCCGACGGTGCCGACGGCCACGGCGGTGGCCGGGGCGACCGTGACCCGGTAGCCCACGCCCGCGACCTCGACGAGCACCTCGGCGCCACCGACGCCGCGGTCCAGCAAGGTGCCCCGCAGCGAACCGATCATCGGATCGCCCGGGCGACGGCGAGGCGGGTGGGCTCGTGCGCGAGGTGGCACAGCGCCAGGGCGGCGGCGTCGGCTGCATCGGCCGGCCGCGGCGGCGCCGCCAGCCGAAGGAGGGTCTGCACCATGGTCTGCACCATCTCCTTGTCCGCGGCACCGTTGCCGGTGACCGCCTCCTTGACCTGGTTGGGCGTGTACTGCACCACCTCACACCCCGCGGCGAAGGCCTCGGCCATGGCCAGGCCGCTGGCCTGGCCGACCGCCATCGCCGTGCGGACGTTGTTCTGGAAGAACACCCGCTCGACGGCCACCGCCTGCGGCTGGAGCTCGACCAGGAGTGACCGCAGCTCGACCTGCAGCTCGGCGAGCCGTTGGGGCAACGGGACCGACGGCAGCGTCGTGATCACGCCGATGGCCACCGCCCGCGGTCCGCCGGGGCGCGCCTCGACGCACCCGTAGCCGCAACGCGAGAGGCCGGGGTCGATCCCGAGCACGAACATACGTACGCAACGCTAGTGGCCGAGTCGGGCCGACGCGCGGATCCGGGCGGCTACAGCGCGGGGTCCGGTTGCCGATGGAACCTCCGTGACCCTCACGACGGCACGACACGATCCCCCTCCCGCGCTCGGCGATGCGCCCCCGGACCTGGCGGTGGAGCTCCGCTCGGTCTCCCGGGGCTTCGGCGACGTGTTGGCCCTCGACGACCTGACCCTCGTCGCGCCCGCCAACAGCATCACGGTCTTGCTCGGCCCGAACGGCGCCGGCAAGACCACCGCCATCCGCATGATCACGGGCGCCCTCGACCCCGACTCGGGGACCGTGCGGGTCTTCGGCCTCGATCCCTCCGAGGACGGCGAGGAGGTGCGCACGAGGTGCGGCGTGGTCTCGGCCAAACCGGCGCTCTACGACCGCCTGAGCGGGTGGGACAACCTGGCCTACTCGGCCGAGCTCTACGGCCTGGGCCGGGGCGAGGCCGCCGCGGCGGCCATCAGGGAGTCGGCCGCCCGTTTCGGGATCGACGACGCCCTCGACCAGCAGGTCGGCGGCTACTCCACCGGCATGAAGACGCGACTCGCCCTCGCCCGCTCCGTGATGCACGGCCCCGACCTGCTGCTGTTCGACGAGCCCACGTCCGGCCTCGATCCCGAGTCTTCGCACGCGGTGCTCGAGCTCATCCGGGAGATGGCCGACACGGGCTCGACGGTGGTGATGTGCACGCACCTGCTGCTCGAGGCCGAGGGCCTCGCCGAGCAGGTCGTCGTGCTCGACGGCGGCACCGACCTGATCGCCGGGTCGCCCGACGCGCTGACCAAGCAGTTCTGGCCCAACCAGGTCGTCCGCCTCCACGCCGAGGACCCCGCGGGCCTCGACCGGCTGGCCGACCTCGACGGCGTGCTCGCCTTCGACCGTGACGAGCGCGGCCTCGCCGCCTCCGGCTCGGGCGCCGATGCCGGCGGTGCCACCGTGCAGCTCGACGACCTGTCCCGTGTGCCCGAGCTCGTCTTCGCCCTGGCTGCCGCCGGCGTTCGGGTCACCAGGGTGGAGCCCCACCTCCCGTCGCTGGAGGACCTCTACTTCGCGGTCCGGGACGGCCGTGAGGCCTTCTCGGAGCGGGGCCACGGCAAGGCCGCGGAGGTGGCGGCATGAACTGGAGACGTGTTCGCACAGTGGCCCGCACCGACCTGCGCCAGCTCATCCAGGCCAAGGACTTCTGGATGCCCATGGGCATCCTCGGCTCGATCTTCTTCTTCGTCGTCCCCACGATCCTGCTGCTCGCCATCACCCGGGTCGGCGACATCAACGCGGTGCAGCAGCTGTCCAACGCCCTCGAGGTCCTGCCGGCCCAGGCCCAAGCGGCGATCCAGGGCGACTCCCCTGCCGGGCGGGCGTCCTACGCCATGGCCGTCTACCTGTTCGCTCCCGTCGCCGTGGTGGTGCCCCTGACCATCTCGACCGCCGTGGGCGCGGCCACCATCGTCGGCGAGCGAGAGCGGGGCACCGGCGAGTTCCTGGCCCACTCCCCCGCCAACGTCAAGGAGATCTACCTCGGCAAGCTCATCGCCAGCCTGATCCCCGGCTACATCACGACCTTGGTGGGCTTCGGCGTGTACTCGCTGGTGGTGAACCTCATCGTCGGCCCCGAAGTGGGCGGCTGGTTCTTCCCCACCAAGCAGTGGTGGATCCTCATGCTCTGGGTCGTTCCGCCGTTCCTCGCCCTCACCCTGTCGCTCGTGCTGCGCCTCTCCGCTCGGGTGAAGAGCACCGCCGCCGCACAGCAGGCATCGGGCCTCGTGACCCTTCCGCTGATCATGGTCGCCTACAGCCAGTCCACGGGCGCCCTCTTCGGCGCCGGCTCGGCTTCGATCTGGATCGGGGCGCTGGCGTGGATCATCGCCCTCCTCGGCCTCACCCGGGGGATGCGTGCGGTCACCCGCGCCCGTCTGCTCGGCGTCGCCGACGGCATATAGCCAGGTCGCTCCTTCGTCGGGACGGCCTCGCCATCCGGTTCGTCGTGACCGCGGCCGCGCTCCCCTCCGCGAGGTGGGCGGCCGACGGCGCCGGGGGAGTCGTCCCCTCGTCGGTGTGCGCTCCAGCGGCCGGCGGATCCGGCCTCGTACGCTGGCGGTGTGCTGCAGCTCCGGGGGGTGATCGACGGGGTCGAGCACACCGTGGTGCTCGACCGCCCCGAGACCACCCTCGGACGGGACGAGGACAACGACCTCGTCCTCATCGACCGAGTGACCTCTCGCCACCACGCCGTGGTGCTCCACGACGGCGACCGCTGGTGGATCCGTGACCTCGAGAGCCGCTACGGGCTGCGCGTCAACGACGACGTCGCCGACGAGGTCGACCTCCAGGTCGGCGACGTGGTCACCATCGGCACCGTCGACTTCACGGTCGAGGCCGCCACCGGCGGCCCCGCCGGCACGGAGACCTTCGAGGTCGATGCCCGCGGGCGCATCGACGACCCCGTCGAGGACCCGGCGCGGGGCCCGGCCGTCGGCCTGGTGCGGCCGGTCGCCGACTTCGCCGTGTCGCTGGGTCTGTCCCCCACCGACGAGGGTACGACTCCCCCGGAGCCGGTCCCCGACGCCGTCGGCTCGTCCGACGCGGTCCCAGGTGAGCCCGTCGATGCCGACCACGGCTACTCCAGCCTCGCCGTCGGCTACCTCACCCGCCTCGCCCACGACCTGCGCACCGCGGCCGACGTCGACGAGGCCGCTCGCGCCACCTTCGACGTCGCCTTCCATGCACTGCCGGTGGACCGGGGGTGGATCCTGTTCACCGATGCCGGCGGCGACGTCATCGAGCGGATCGCCCGCATCGGCGACAGAGTCGAGCACCCCGCGGGCGAGCTGCCCATCTCGATGAGCATCGTCCGGCGCGTTCTCGCCGAGCGGGTCTCGATGGCGACCGGCGACGTGACCCTGGACGCCCGAGCCGCCAGCCGGTCGATGATGGCCCACCACATCCGGGCCGCGATGTGCGCGCCGCTGTGGTCGGGCGACGCCATCAGCGGGGTCATCTACGTCGACTCCCTCCTGACCCGCGGCACCTTCACCGCCTCCGCCCTCGACCTGCTCACCGCCATGGCCAACAACCTGGCCGTTGCCGTGAGCGCCCTGCACCACGCCCAGGACGCCGAGCGCGAGCGACAGGCCCGCCGCCACCTCGAGCGCTACCACTCGCCGGCCATGATCGATGCGCTCCAGCGCCGCGAAGCCGTCGAGGGCACCTCGAAGCTGCGCCAAGCCGACGTCACCGTCTTGTTCGCCGACGTCGTGGGTTTCACCTCTTTGTCCCAGGAGCTCAGCCCCGACGGGGTGGCCCGGCTGCTCGACGGCTTCTTCACCGAGGCGGTCGAGGCCGTCTTCGAGCACGGCGGCACCCTCGACAAGTTCATCGGCGATGCGGTGATGGCCTTCTTCGGTGCCCCGGTCCCCACCCACGACCACGCCGAGCAGGCGCTACGGGCTGCACTCGACCTGCGCTTCCGCCTCATCCGGTGGAACCAGCGCCAGATCGAGGCCGGCGGCCGCCCCGTCGAGATCCGTTTCGCCCTCAACAGCGGCCCGGTGGTGGTCGGCGACGTCGGCAGCAGCCGTCGGGTGGACTACACGGTGCTCGGCAACACCGTGAACGTGGCTGCCCGCCTCGAGGGCGTCGGTGCCCCCGGTGAGATCGTCATCGGTCCGGGCACCCGCGAGCGCCTGCCGGCGGACTTCCCCCTCGAACCCCTCGGCGAGATCGAGCTCAAGGGCCTGCGCCACCCCATCCCCGTCTGGAAGGTCGCCACCGCACCCACCTGAAGCAGGGTCCCGGCGGGCATCGAGCAGCCCACTCCCGTTCGGGTCGGTCGCCCAGGACCACGACCGAGACCTGCTATCCCTCCAGAGCCACGAGGATCTCGTCGGGGACGTCGAAGTTGGCGTAGACGTCCTGGACGTCGTCGAGGTCGTCGAGGGCGTCGATGAGGCGCAGTACGGCCTTGGCCGCGTCGGCGGTGTCCAGGGCGATGGTGGTGCTGGGCACCATCGTCACGTCGGCAGAGTCGAAGGCGATGCCCGCCTCCTCCAGAGCGGCCCGGACCGCGGGCAGCTCGCTCGGGCCCGAGGTCACCCGCCAGGTGTCGCCCTCGTCGACGAGGTCGTCGGCGCCCGCCTCGAGGGTGGCCTCCATGAGGGCGTCCTCCTCGACGGCGTTGGGCAGGATCACCACGCCCTTGCGCTCGAACTGCCAGCTCACGGCCCCGGGCTCGGCGAGGTTGCCGCCGCTGCGGGAGAACAGGCTGCGGATGTCGGAGCCGGTGCGGTTGCGGTTGTCGGTGAGCACCTCGACCAGGACGGCCACGCCGTGGGGGGCGTAGCCCTCATAGGTGACCTGCTCGTAGATGATGCCCTCGAGGTCGCCGGTGCCACGCTTGATGGCCCGCTCGATGGTGTCGAGGGGCACCGACGCGTCGCGCGCCTTCTGGTACATCGTGCGCAGCGTGGCGTTGGCGTCGAGGTCACCGCCGCCCTCTCGGGCGGCCACCTCCACCTGGCGGATGAGCTTGGCGAAGAGCTTGCCGCGAGCCTTGTCGGCGGCGCCCTTCTTGTGCTTGATGGTGGCCCACTTGGAGTGTCCGGACATCGTTGGCTCCTGGGTCGGGTCAGTCGGAGGACGGGGTACGGCCGGGTGCGGCCGGGCCCGGCGACGATACGTGGTCGAGGAACAGGCGGTGGAGTCGGAGGTCCTCGGAGAGCTCGGGGTGGAACGCGGCGACGAGCACTGCGCCCTGCCGGCACAGCACCGGCAGCCCGTCGACGGTGGCCAGCACCTCGACGTCGGGCCCGGCCCGCTCGATGACAGGGGCGCGGATGAACACCGCGGGGAAGTCGCCGCCATCGAGGCCGGCGATGGGCAGGTCCGCCTCGAACGAGTCGACCTGGCGCCCGAAGGCGTTGCGGCGGACGTCGACGTCGATGGCGCCGAAGCTGCGCTGGTCGGACCGCCCGTCGAGGATCTGCTCGGCCAGCAGGATCATGCCGGCGCAGGTGCCGAAGGCGGGGAGACCGTCGCGCAGGCGGGCCGCCAGGGGCTCGAAGAGGTCGTTGGCCTCGAGCAGCATCGAGATGGTGGTGGACTCGCCGCCGGGCAGGACGACGGCATCGACCCCCGCGAGCGCCTCGGGGGTCCGCACCTCGACGGGCTCGGCCCCCAGCGCCCGCAGCGCCGCTGCGTGCAGCGAGGACGCTCCTTGGAGCGCCAGCACGCCAATGACCAGCGCCTCGTCCCTCGGCGCCCCTTCGGGATCCGGTTCGCCCCCGGCCGCTGCCTCGCTTCGCTCCGCAGCCTCGAGTGGCATCCCTCGGCTACCAGCCGCGGTCGGCCAGCTTGGTTTCGAGGGCGTCGATCTCCAGGCCGGGCATGGCCGCACCCAGGCCCCGGCTCACCTTGGCCAGGATGTCGGGGTCGGCGAAGTTGGTGGTGGCCTCGACGATGGCCTTGGCCATGACCGAGGGCTGATCGCTCTTGAAGATGCCCGAGCCCACGAACACCGCCTGGGCCCCGAGCTGCATCACGAGCGCGGCATCGGCCGGGGTGGCGATGCCACCGGCGCAGAACATGGGCACCGGCAGGGTGCCCGTCTCGGCGACCTCCTGCACGAGGCCGATGGGCGACTGGAGCTGCTTGGCCCAGTCGTAGAGCTCGGCCGAGTCGGCCTGGGTGACCTTGCGGATGTCGCCGAGGATCGAGCGCAGGTGGCGGACGGCCTCGACGATGTTGCCGGTGCCGGCCTCGCCCTTCGAGCGGATCATGCACGCCCCCTCGCTGATGCGGCGCAGCGCCTCGCCGAGGTTGGTGGCACCGCACACGAAGGGGACGGTGAAGGCCCACTTGTCGATGTGGTGGGCCTCGTCGGCCGGGGTGAGCACCTCGCTCTCGTCGACGTAGTCGACCCCCAGCGACTGGAGGATCTGGGCCTCGGCGAAGTGGCCGATGCGGGCCTTGGCCATCACCGGGATGGTGACGACGGCCTTGATGCCCTCGATCATCTCGGGGTCGCTCATACGGGCCACCCCCCCGTCGCGGCGGATGTCCGACGGCACCCGCTCCAGGGCCATCACCGCGGTGGCGCCGGCGTCCTCGGCGATCTTCGCCTGCTCGGGGTCGACCACGTCCATGATGACGCCGCCCTTGAGCATCTCGGCCAGGCCCCGCTTGACCCGCACGGTGCCCGTCTCACGACCGATCGAACCGGTGCTCGCTGCTTCGTTCTGAGCCATGGTGCGAGTCTACGGCCCGGCCTAGAACTCGGGGGTACCGAGATCCTGGGTGATCGGTTGCGCGGCCAGGGCCACCAGCTCGTCGGCCTCGGCCTGCTCGACGAAGCTGCCGGTGCCGGGGTTGGCGAGCTCGACCCAGGTGCGGCCGGGCGTGAGCAGGATGGGCTGGCCCGTGGCCTTGTCGGTCAGGTTCCAGACGTCGGTCGGCGAGGGTCGCGACCAGTGGGCGTCGATGAAGTGGCCGTCGGTGAACACCGCGGCGTCGCCCTCCCCCACCGTCTGTGCCTCGGGCGTACCGGGCACCGTCGGGCAGCACAGGTAGTCGATGTACAGGAAGACCACGTTGGCCGGTGCCACGAGCTCGTTCTTGTCGTCGGCGTAGGGGGTGCCGTCCTGGAAGCGGATCCAACCGGCGCGGCCCTCGTCCCACACGTAGACGATGTCGCGCGACCGGAAGGCCACGCGCCCGCCGGCGACGGGCGTGGGCGCCCCCGGCGCAGCGACGGTGGTGGACGGTACGGCTCCGGGCTCGGTCGTCGTGGTGCTCTCGGCGGTCGACGCGTCCTGGGCGTACTGGAACAGCGACGGCGCGAAGCCTGCCTCACCGACGTGGGTGTAGAGCCCGGTGGTGGTGGCGAACAGGTTGGACGGTGCCGGCCGGTTGGTGGCACGTTCGTACTCGTCGGTCTCGGCGTCGAAGCCCACGTCGACCAGATCGGCGGAGCGGATGGCCGACGCCGTCACCGAGTTGGCCCCCGACCACGCCAGCAGAGGACGGTTCAGGTTGGCCAGCAGTTCGACGTCGGAGATCCGCGCCGAGCGGATGGGCCCGACCGGGTCCGCGTCCTGGCTCTGGAAGATGGCGGCGAAGCGGGTGAAACCGGCCTCGATCTCCTCTTCGTAGACCACGTCGGCCTGGTTGATCCCGACCGGAGGCCGGGCGCCCTCGTTGTTGTCGATCTTGACCACGAGCGCCGGTCGGGTGCGCCGGGCCTCGTCGTCGCTGGTCAGGCCGGTGAGCGGGTAGGTCGGCTCCGCAGCCGCTGCGGTGGACGACGTGGTGGCCTCCGGGGCTGCCCCGTCGGGCTCGTCCACGTCCTTGGCGCACGCGGACGTGACCATGACCAGCAGCAGGAGGGGCGCGAGGAGGCGCGCGAAGGAACGGCGGGACGACAACGGGCTCAGAGCTCCTGGAGGGCGGCGATGCGCTCCTCGAGCGGCGGGTGGGTGTCGAACATCCGGTTGAGCTTCGACATCTTCCCCTCTTCCGGGGTGCGGGCCAGGGGGGACTCGATCCAGAGGTGGGCCGTGGCCCGCGATGCGCTGTGGACGACGGTCTGGTCGGCCTGGAGCTTCTCGAGGGCGGAGATCAACCCCGGCGGGTAGCGCGTCATCTCGACGCCGGAGATGTCGGCGAGCGACTCACGCCGCCTCGACACGGCGAACTGCATGAGACGGGCGATGATGGGCGACAGGACGAGCAGGACGAGCGCCAGGGCCATGAGCGCGAGGTACACGATGTTGCCGCCGTCGTTGTTGTTGCGGTTGCGGCCGCCGAAGAGAAGCCCCCGCACGCCGATGTCGGCGAGTAGGGCGACCACGCCGACCATGGTCACCGCGAGGGTCGACACGAGGATGTCGTCGTTCTTGATGTGGCTCAGCTCGTGGGCCAGCACGCCTTCGAGCTCGATGCGGTTCATCTTCTCGAGCAGCCCCGTGGTGACCGCGATGGCCGCGTGCTTCGGGTTGCGGCCGGTGGCGAACGCGTTCGGGGCCGGATCGTCGATGACGTAGAGCCTCGGCTTGGGCAGGCCGCTGGCGATGCACAGCCCCTCGACCACGTTGTGGAGTCGCGGGTACTCCTCGACGGTGGCGACCCGGGCCCTGCTCATGGCCAGCGCGATCGAATCGGACTTCCAGTAGGAGAAGAAGGCCGAGCCGCCGGCGATGGCGAAGGCCACCACGATGCCGATGGGGCCCCACTGGAGGAGGTAGGTGAAGGCGGTGCACACCAGCGCGACGAAGAGCACGAAGACGGCGATGAGCGCTGCTGAGCGGCGCTTGTTGGCGGCGACCTGGTCGTACATGGCCATGGCGGGCTACCCGCTCGGGGTGGCGACGACCGGAGGTCGCGACCCCGAACTGGTGACGAGGGAGCTCAGGACGGCGCGCCGGGCGCCGGAGGCGTGGCGGGGGGAGCGGCCGGGGGCGCAGCCGGGGCCTCGTTGCCGAACGACACCTGCACGGGACCGCGTGCCTCGTCCTCGGCCTCGAAGTACTCACGTGCGGTGAACCGGAACATCCCCGCGATGAGCACCGCCGGGAAGGTCTGGATCTTGGTGTTGTACTTGAAGACGGAGTCGTTGTAGAACTGCCGCGCGTAGGCGATGCGACCCTCGGTGCCGGTCAACTCCTCCTGCAGGTTCAGGAAGTTCTGGTTCGCCTTGAGGTCCGGGTAGGCCTCGGACACCGCGAAGAGGGACTTGAGGGCGCCGCTCAGGACGTTCTCGGCCTGTGCCTGTGCCTGTGGGCCGGTCGCGTTGACGGCCATGTTGCGGGCCTGGGTGACCGCCTCGAGGGTCTCGCGCTCGTGCGAGGCGTAGCCCTTCACGGTCTCCACCAGGTTCGGGATGAGGTCGTAGCGGCGCTTCAGCTGGACATCGATCTGCGCCCAGGCGTTCTCGATGCGGTTCCGAAGCTTGACCAGGCCGTTGTAGAGGACCATCAGGATGATCGCGAGCAGCACGATCACACCGATGATGATGAGAACTGCGGTCATGTCGTCTCCTTGGAGGCGGGAGCCGGCGCGACGCCGGCGACACGCTCATCATAGGGCCGCCTCCCCGTGGACCACGGGCAGGCGGTGCCGCGCCGCGTTCAGGTGATTCGCTCGTAGATGTCGACGTAGCGCTCGGCGAGGTGGTCCATCGAGAACCCCGCGGCCCGCTCGGCGCCCGAAGCCACCAGTTCGGCCGCGGTCCCCGGCTCGTCGAGCAGGCGCTGGAGCGCCGCAGCCAGGGCGGGCGCGTCGCCGGGCGGCACCAGCAGCGCGTCCCGTCCGGCGCGAGCCACGTTCGCGTAGCCGGGGAGCTCGCTGGCGACGATGGCGCAGCCGGCGGCCATGGCCTCGAGGAGCACCACGCCGAAGGACTCGCCGCGCAGGGAGGGGGCGCAGAACACGTCGGCGGCGCGCAGGCGCGCCGCCTTCTCGTCCTCGGACACCCGACCCAGCCACTCGACCCGGGGGTCACCCGCGTGCCTTGCCTTCAGGCGCTCGGTCTCCGGCCCGTCGCTTCCGATCCAGAGGCGCACGTCGGGGGGCAGGTCGGCGAACGCGTCGAGGAGGACGTCGAGCCCCTTGCGGGGCTCGTGGCGGCCGACGAAGAAGATCGTGGGGCCCTCGACGGGCCACGGATCGGCCTTGGCGTAGTGGGCCAGCTCGACCCCGTTGAACACCATCGTGTACTCACCGCCGAGCGCGGTGGCGGCCAGGCGTCGGGCATCCTCGGACACCGCACAGCGATGATCGAGCCGGTTGGCCAGCAGGCGCGGTCCCGGTTTGAGCCAGCGGTACCCGGCGCTCACACCGGCCGCGTGGAAGGTGCCGACCAGCGGGGCGCTCTTGAACAACAGGGAGGTCATGGTCGGCCCTGGACACATCGGTTCGTGGACGTGGAGCACGTCGAAGGCCTCGTCCCGCAGCGCGCGGATGGTGCGCAACTGCGCGGAGGGGTCCGGGGCGAGAGGTGCCACGGACCCATTGGCCGCGGTGGGCACGCTGTTGCCGAGCGGGGTGACCCCGGGATCCGGTGGCGGCCCGTCACACGGGCCGAGCACCCGGGTGTCGTGACCCATCCCGCGCAACGAGCGAGCGAGCCCGAGCACCTGCCCCTGCACCCCGCCCGGGATGGTGAGGCTGTAGGGACAGATCAGCCCGACGCGCACCTGTCGAGGCTACTTGCTCGGCTCGGCGCCCTCGCCGGGCCGAGCCTCGGCCGGCGGGCGAAGGCCGGCGGCGACCAGCGCGCGGTGGTCACTCGGCCAGTTCGGGGCCATGAGGTGCCACTGCTCGGGAGCGGCACGGATGAGGGCCTCGAGCTCGGTGGCGACGTATTGGGTGATGCGGGTCACGTCCTCACGCAACGAGCCCCGACGCTCCACCGGGATCGGGGGACGGATGACGCAGTGGTGCCCCCTCTGCCGGTTGTACACGGCGCACGGCAGGATCGGCGCACCGGTGCGCAGGGCGAGGGTCGCGGGGCCACCGGGAAGTGTCGTTCGCTCGCCGAAGAACTCGACCTCGATGCCGCCGCCCTGGATGTCCCGATCGGAGAGCAGGCACACCACATGGCGGGCCCTGACGCCCCGGACCACCTCCGCTCCCGCCTTCGGGCCGAGGGGCACCACGTGCATGCCGAGCGACCGGCGGAACTCGACGAACCACTCGAAGAGCTCGGGAGGCTCGATGGGCTCCACCACCGCGGTGACGGGGATGTCGGCCACCATCGTCAGCCAGAAGGCGGCCCACTCCCACCCGCCGAGGTGGGGGATGGCCATCAAGGGCCCGTACCCGTCGGCCCGGGCCCGCTCGATGTGCTCGAAGCCCTCGTAGGAGAGGCCGGCGTCCACCTCTGAGCGGGTCAGGCCCGGTAGACGGAAGGACTCCAGCCAGTACCGGCCGTAGGACTCGAAGGTGCGTTGCACCGCCGAGCGCAGGGCGACACCCCGCAGGTCCCGCCCGGTGGCCCGTCGCAGGTTGCGCTCGACCATGAGACGCCGCTCGCGCATCGCCTGGGACGCGCCGACGCTGGCGGCTCGGGTGGCCGCCGACGCAAGAGGGGCCGGCAGAGCACGCGCCACCCCGGAGCCGAGCTTGTAGGCGGCCAGCGCCCGGTCCACGCCTGCCCTCTGCTAGCTGGGGCTCTGCCGGCGGTTCTCGGCGCGCTCTCGGGCCCGAGCCCTCCAGGTCTGGGCGATCGGCCGCGCCGTGCGGCGGTTCCGGCGGCGGGCACGATCGAGGACGGGCTCGGGCTTCGGGCGCTCGGCGCTGGCCTGGCGCCACACCTTGACGAAGCGCTGGCCGGCGGTGAAGAGCGTGAGGACGAGCATCACCCACAGGACCGGCACGAGCAGCGAGTCGAACAGCAGGCCGAAGGCCAACATGATGGTGCGCTCGGCCCGTTCCATGAGGCCGCCACGGGCGTCGAAGCCGAGCGAGTCGGCCTTGGCCCGCTGGTAGGACACGAGGAACGATGCGCCGAGGACCGCCATCGGAAGGATGGCGATGTGGCTCCCGGGGTCGGAGTCCATGAGGTACCAGGCGACGCCCCCGAGGAGCAGGGCGTCGCTGGCCCGGTCCATGACCGAGTCGAAGTACGCGCCTCGGGGACCGGCGGTGCCGGAGGCCTTGGCCACGGCTCCGTCGAGGGCATCGGGCAGCGCGGTGAGGACCAACAGGACGAACCCGCCGCGCAGGGCGCCGTTGGCGATCGCCACGGCGGCAGCGCCGGCCATGACCACACCGGTGGCGGTGAGGTAGTCCGCGGTGATGCCCACCTTGCGGAGGTTGTTGCCGACGGGTTTGAGTCCGCGCTCGATGTTCGTGCGGAACTTGCCGTCGAACATGGTTCTCCTGACCGGGGTGGGCGAAACCGACACCAGGCTACCGGCAGGGCGGGCTCTGGGGCACGCCCCCCTCACCGTTCGGCGAGGTCTCGCCGTCGTGCCTAGCCTGTCCTTCGAGTTCCGGGGGCGTTTCCACCTCGGGCAACACCGAGATCGAACGCGGAGGTGCGTGTCGTGGAGGCAGTGAGCCCGGACAAGATCCGCAACGTGGCCCTCGTCGGCCACGGTGGTGCCGGCAAGACCACGTTGGCCGAGGCACTGCTGTTCGAGGCGAGGGCCATCACCCGGCGCGGTCGCGTCGAGGACGGCAACACCGTGTCTGACTTCGAACCCGAGGAGCAGGCGCATCGCCTGTCCCTCTCGCTGTCCCTGGCCCCGTTCGCCTGGAAGGGCCACAAGGTCAACCTGATCGACACGCCGGGCTACGCCGACTTCGTCGGCGATGTCGCCGCCGCCCTGCGCGTCGCCGACCTGGCCGTCTTCGTGGTCAGTGCGGTCGAAGGCGTCGAGGTGCAGACCGAGGCGATCTGGAAGATGGCGGCCGAGCTCGGCGTCCCACGGATGATCTTCGTCAACAAGCTCGACCGCGAGCGCGCGTCGTTCGCCCGGGTGCTCGATCAACTACGCGACCGCTTCGGTGCCGGCATCGCCCCCCTGGAGCTCCCCATCGGCGAGGAGGCATCCTTTCGCGGGGTGGCCGATCTGCTCACCGACACGGCCTTCACCTATGACGGAGGGACCGCCACCCAAGGCGAGATCCCCGACGAGATGGAGGCCCAGGAACACGAGGTGCACGACAACCTGGTCGAGGGGATCGTGGTCGCCGACGACGAGCTCCTGGAGGGCTACCTGGAGGGCCAGATCCCTTCGGTCGAGGCGCTCGAGCACACCCTCGCGCACGGCGTGGCCAGCGCCCAGGTGTTCCCGGTGGTGTGCGGCTCGGCGAGCGGCGACGTGGCCATCGACCGCCTCGCCGACTTCATCTGCGAGATCGGGCCGGCCCCCCGGGACCGCCCGCCCGTCGTGGTCAACGCCGGCGACGGCACCGCCGAGATCGCCCCCGACCCCGCGGGGAACCCGCTCGCGTTCGTCTTCAAGACCATCGCCGACCCCTATGTGGGCCGCATCTCCCTGTTGAAGGTGCTCTCCGGCACCATCCGCCAAGACGATCACCTGTACAACCCGCGGACCCACACCGACGAGCGCCTGCACAGCCTGCTGTCGATCCGGGGCCGGGAACAGGAGCACGCGAAGGAGGTCATCGCCGGCGACTTCGTGGCCGTGGCCAAGCTGAGCGCCACCGAGACCGGTGACACCCTCGCCCCCAAGGGCTTGCCCGTCACCGTCGCGCCCATCGAACAGCCGACCCCGGTGCTGGCGATCGCCATCTCGGCCAAGACCCAGGCCGACGAGGACAAGGTGGCCGGCGCCCTCCACCGCATCGCCGAGGAGGATCCCGCCCTGGTGGTCGAGCGCAACGACGAGACCCACCAGGACCTCCTGCGGGGGGCGGGCGAGACGCATCTCACCGTGACCATCGAGCGCCTCAAGCGGAAGTTCGGCGTCGAGGTGCTCACCGAGCCGGTGCGCGTCGCCTATCGGGAGACCATCACCGGATCGGCCGAGGCCGAGGGCAAGCACAAGAAGCAATCGGGCGGGCGCGGGCAGTACGGGGTGGCCTCGGTGCGACTCGAACCGCTCGAGCGCGGCGGCGGCTTCGAGTTCGTCGACGCCATCGTCGGCGGGTCCATTCCCCGCAACCTCATCCCGTCGGTGGACAAAGGGATCCAGGAGACGATGGTCAACGGGGGCCTGCACGGGTTCCCCGTGGTCGACGTCCGGGCCACCGTGTTCGACGGCAAGTTCCATGCGGTGGACTCGGACGAGATGAGCTTCAAGACGGCCGGGAGACTGGCCTTCCGCGAAGCCATGGCGGCGGCCGGGCCGGTCGTGCTCGAGCCGATCTCCCGGGTCGAGGTCGCGGTGCCCGCGGACCAGCTCGGCGACGTGATGGGTGACCTCAACGCTCGTCGAGGCCGGGTCCAGGGCAGCGAGTCGGGCAACGACGGCGAGGCGGTCGTCATCGCCGTGGTGCCGACGAGCGAGATCCTGCGCTACGCCATCGACTTGCGTTCGATGACGGGTGGGCGGGGGCGCTTCCGCGCCGAGCACGACCACTACGACATCCTTCCCGACCACCTCGTCCCCGCGCTCCCCGCGAACGACTGACCCACGGCGACGTCCCGCCCGAACACGACATGGAGACCCGCGACCTCGCCACGATGTCCCCGCAGGACGGCGTGGTGGCCCTGCGCTCGCTTCCCCGCCGCTTCCGCGCCTCGCTGCGGCCCTTCGACGACCCCGACTTCGACGAATGGGCCGAGCGCGTCGCGTCGTCCGGTTACTCACCGCTCGACCACCTCGTGGACGCCGACCGATCCCTGACGCTGCTGCGACGGAGCCTCGAGCAGGTGCTCAACCACGACGAGCCCACGCTCGGCCCCGCCACCCTCGACCCTTCCGCCCGTGACTGGCCCCAGGTGCACAGCGGGCTCCAGGGTGAGCTCAGCCACCTCGAGGTCACGGCCGAAGGGCTCGCCGCGCTGGCCGCGCGGGTGCCGGCCGCCGACTGGGGCCGCCGCGCCACGGTGGCCGGCACCGACGACACGGTCGAGGCGCTCGACCTGTTGCGCGAGGCGGTGCGGACCGGGGTCACCGACCTGCGCGCCGCCGAGCGCGACCTCGATGAGGTCCGCCGCTCGTCGTAGGAATCCGGCGGGGGACGGCCGGAGCCGATGCCTCCGGAGGCGTCGCTGCTACGGGATCGGGTAGGTCGCCGTGAGGTCGCGCGGCACGATGGAGAACCCGCTCCAGTGGACGTCCATGTGGTTCTCGTCCTCGTCACGGGGCAGGTGGTGGAACGACGTGCCGTACCAGACCACGACATCGGCATCGGCACCGGTCAGGCTGCCACCGTTGACGAAGGTCGAGAGGTCGCCGCCACAGGTCCCGTTGAGGGTCGGATTGTGCGAGGCGAACTGCTCGCAGCCGTTGAACCGGGTGGCGTAGAACTCGTTCTGGGTGAAGGGCTCGTACGCGGGGCCACGGAACACGTTGTCGGTGTGGGGCAACAACTCGTAGGAGATCGGGTGCCCGTCAGCGTTCGTGACCGAGCGGTCCCGCACCCGCCATGATCGAGCCGAGCCGGGCAGCACCCGGCGGGCGGACTCCGTCATGAAGCCCAAGCGGGTGGTGGCGAACGTCTGGCGATCGGCACTCGCACGGGTCGCCAGCTCCTGGACACGGTCGTCTGCGGACCCGGCGATGTCGAAATCGAGGCGCCAGTAGTAGTTGTGCTCATGGGCCACCGCGTACCGAGGCTCGGCGCCGACGTTCCAACCGGTGCCGGGGCCACCGCCGTACCGCTGCAGCTTGCCGGTCGCCCCGATCTCGGGGCGGATCGTGCCGTCCTCATCGAAGTTCCAGACGATGATGTAGTTGTACGCGCCGATGGCGGACACGCTGAACAGGCTGAGGGTCGACTGGCGAGCCTGCTGGGCGTACGACTTGTAGGCGTAGCCGGAATCGGCGACCTGCTGGCACAACACGTTCGTCGAGCCCGAGGTGAGCCGCACACCGCCGGGACAGTCCTCGGGTTGCAGGTTGTTGACGTAGGTGCCGAGCCCGTAGTCCGACACGTCGTGGAACCGGGCCACGTTGTCCTGGTACGGAACGTGGATCTGAGCCAGGTTCATCGAGCCGAGCACCTCGATGGCTTCGCCGCCGGGCGGCGTGTAGGTCACGTCGTGCAGCACCACACCGGCGAGGGCTCGCAGCTCCCAGCACATCTGCCAGCGAGCGCCGCTGGGCAGCGTCTCGTCGATCTGGAAGTCCGACGAGCAGCCGAGCGGTTCCGCGGCGCTCGCGGGCGTGGTGACGACCGGGACGAGGGCGGCCATCAGCCCTGCGACGACGAGCGCCGTCAGGATGCCGGTCGAGCGCGCGCCGCGACGACGGCTCTCAGGGGCACTGGGTTGGCGCACGGTCGTCATTGGGCCACTCCGTCGGCGGTGAGCACGACCCCGTCGGACAGGTCGACGAGCGGGAACAGGTTGATCAGGAGGTGGTCGGTGCTCTGGATCAGGAACTGGGCACACCGCTTCACGCCGCATTCGGCGGCGGCGCCACGAGCCACCACCGGCATCGAGTCGGCACGGAACACGATGGGTTGCACCAACAGGTCGGCGCTGGGGTCGTCGAGCGGGCGGCCGGTCGCCGCCTCGAACTCGACCGCAAGTCGACCGGTGAACTCCTGGTCGGCGAAGAGCAGGTCGCGCGCTCGAGCGGACTCGACCTCCACGAGGGGCAGCTGTGTTCCCTGACCGGACGTCGTCTCGTCCACGCGACCCGAGTCGAGGTCGACCACGGACGTCGTGAGGGTGTCGTCGCGGTACGAGTACTCGTACACGTCGGCTCGGCGCATCGCAGGGTCGGCGTCCTTGGCCTCTTCGTGGCGCTCGACCAACAGCACGAGCCGTTCCGGGAGGCCGTTGGCGCCGGCGGACTCGGTCCCGCCGCCACTCGCGGCACCGGCTTCGTCGACCGCGGCGGACTGCTCGTCACCGGAGAGGGGGTCGGTTCCACGGCGGGTGTCGTCGCTCTGGGCGCCGGCGAAGGACGATCCGACTGCCGCCAGTGCCGCGACAACCACGAGCGCGCCGACGATCTTCGCACCCTTACGGGCTGGCATGCCTACCTCCGACGAGCGTTGGACGACGCAACACAGGCCACGAATCGGGCCTCGGCAGGGCTCAGGATACCACCGGCCCCGCGCGCCGGATCGTCACCCTGCCGCCGCGCCCGGTGACGAGCCTTCGACGTCCGGCCGATCTCAGTAGAGCCAGAGGCGGTCGCGACTGGCGCCGTCGCCGTGGAACAGCAGGTCGTCGCGGCCGTTGCCGTCGAAGTCACCGGCGGTCGGGTAGGCGAAGGTGCCATCGACGTTCACCGACCTCTCGTCGAACTGCCCACTCGACGATCCGAGCCAGATGGCGTCGTCGTTGGCGCCGAGGCCGTACCAGAAGATGTCGGCGCGCCGATCGCCGTTGTAGTCGCCGACCAGCGGCCGGTCGGAGACGTAGTCGCTGTCGGCCGCCCTCGCCAGGAAGCCGCTGGGCCGTGCGCCGCGCCACAGCGCGTCGGGAGCTGCTCCCTGGCCGTACCAGTAGATGTCATCGCGACCGTCACCGTCGAAGTCGCCGGCGAGTGGCCGGTAGGACCCGTTCACGGTGGTCGAGCGGGAGACGAACCGGGCGAAGACCGTCCCGTACCAGAGCCGATCAGACCCGGCGCCCGGCCGGTACCACAAGATGTCATCGGCGCGATCACCGTTGAAGTCGCCCACGACCGGTTCGTAGACACCGTCGATGCTCAGGCTCACGTGGCGGAAGGTGCGATTCGGCTGTCCCAGCCACATGCTGTCGCCGGGCGACCCTGGCGCGTACCAGAGCACGTCGTCCACGCAGTCACCGTTGAAGTCACCGGTGAGGGTCCGGTACTCACCCGAGACGTCATGGCCGCTGCTGGAGAACCCGCCGTCCCCTCGTCCGTGCCAGACGTAGTCACGATCGGGACCGGGCCGGTGCCACAGGAGGTCGTCGCGGCCATCGCCATCGAAGTCGCCGGCCACCGACTGCCGCCATGACCGGTTGATGGTGATCGCGCGCAGCGTGTTGCCGCGTGGCCGAAAGCGCGCCTGGTCGTTCGCTTGGCGGTAGTAGCTCGTCTCGGCGTTCCCACCGGCACGGGTGAGGCTGAAGTGCACGTGGTCGGTGTGGGGCGAAGGGCCGCTGTAGGGCGTCCAGCCCCGTTCGACGTCGTACATCCGGAACATCCGCCGGTTCCAGATGATGTACATGACGCCGAGTCGCCGGGCGTTCGCATAGGCGTGGCACTCGGCGTCGCTGGCGAGGAGCCAGGCCAACAGGTCATCGACCCGGGCGCGGTCGCCCGGGTCGCCCACGTCCATGCCCCAGTCCCACGCCCGGCCCTCCTTGTGCTCGCTCGTCGAGCCGACGCTGCAGGCCCGCCCGATGCCCAGATCGCTCCCGCCGTACCGAGCCATCACGTCGTTGCGGAAGGCCACCATCCCCGGCTTGGCCGAAGGGCTGCAGGTGGACTGGCCGTCGTAGCTGGGAAACGGCTCGATGTCACCGTCGAGGGGCCGGGTGGTCTCGGGCTCGGGGGCCGACTCGCCGGCGCCCGTGACCGTGAACGCACCGGGCCGGTAGACCAGCGGGTCGCCCTCGTCGAACCCGGGGGACACGCACTTGGCACGCACCCAGTAGGCGCCCGACTCGACCCCGGCGGGGACCGTGAGGGTGCCCCGCCAGCGGCCATCGACGGCCACGGGCACGGTCGCACTCGCGCTCACGCCGGCGGCTCCCCGGCGGACGAGCGTGACCACGACGCCGTCGGCGGCCACCGTCGACCCGGGGAGCCAGCATCGCTCGCCAGACACCTCGATCTCCGTGCCGGTGAGCCCTCGCGAGGGTCGGCTGTCGAACCCTCCGGTACCGGTCACCGATGCGCTCGGTGTGGCCGCGGCACCCGGCAGCGACGACGCCAGGACCGCGATCAGCACCATTGCGACGGTCGAGGTGGCGACGAAGGTGGTCAGTTGTCGGCGATGGTCGATCACGGCTGCTCTCCCCTGGCAGCCCGGCACCGGCCACCCCCCTCCCCATCGGCTGACGTCGGCGCTCCGTGAACCCCGACCCGTCAGCGAGGCCGGCGTTGCGGCGCGCGCGGGGCCCCGCCGTTGCCCCGCGCACCGCTGACGCGAGCCGCGGGCCCATTCGACAGGGCCGATGGGGCCGAACCATCCTGACGACCGTGTTCGCGAGAGTGGTGGCCGTGGTGGCCGTGGTGGCGGTGACTGCCGCCTCGCTCGTCGCCGCTGCGTCGCCGGCGAGCGCGAGGACCGATGCCGAGTTCTGGATCGGAGCCCCGGTCGACGGCCGCTGGGCCTCCAGCATCGGATGCCCCGCACCGTTCCCCTCGCCTGCGTGCGCCGATCCCAGGTTCCACAGCGTGGACTACGCGTCGCTCGACGGCACCCCGGAGCGTCGATCCTGGGCGGTCGACCTCGGCGGGGCGGCCCTGGTCGCCGGAACGGGTGTGTATCTGTACGTCACCCCGTATGCGAGTGGTGTTGCGTTCACGACGAGGGTCGACCATCTTGGCTCGGCTTGTGCGCCCGGAACGGGCCGAGCGGGTCGTGTCGTCGTGGTCGGCATCTACCACGGCTCGCGAAAGGTGGGCACCGTCGCCTATGCCCACGTCAAGCCGGCGGTGACCCAGGGCCAGTTGGTCGACCCACGCGGCACGAAGATCGGGACGGTGGCGGACATCGGCGCACCCATCTCGTGTTCAGATCACCCCCGCCTCCACGTCGAGATGGGCAACACGAACAATTACTCCTGCTTCGCCCGCGACCTGCACACCGGTCGACCTTGGGGGGATGCTGTCCGCAGGGGCGACTTCATCGGATGGGTGGGCGGGCGCCGGGCGACCGGCTCGCGCCAGCCCTGCCCGTACTGACAGATCGTCGAAGCTCCGCGCGCGGCGTGGGACCTTCGCCTCTTTCATCCCGGGCTCGGACCGGGTCACCATTGCCCGATGCGCCGTGCCCTGCTCTGCGTCGTCGTGATCATCGCTGCCCTCGCCTCCGTCGACCCTGTCGGGGCGCGCGTCCTCGAGGACACCGCCGGCGCGGCCGCAGCGGCCGAGGCGCTGCCTGCAGGCTCGATCGATGCCTGTGTGAGCTACTCGCGAACCACCGGCACCTGCTTCCGGAGCGAGCCGCTGCGCCTGCAGTTCGGTCAGAAGTTCTTCTTCCGGGGCCGGCTCGGCAGCGGCCTGGACGGCCCGGTCAGCGTGTGGCGAATGCGCCCCAACGGAACCCACTGGGCTCCGGTCGGGTCCGCGACGTTGACCGCCGACCGACGCTTCACCTGGCAGTGGCGCCCCACCGAGGCGCAGGTCGCCGACGGCTACTACCGCTTCCAGTTCCGCGCCGGTCTCGCCCGCAGCAACAACCTACGGGTGAAGGTCCTCCGCACGCTGTGTGACGGCGACGTGTGCCTCCAGGGCTACGTCTACGTGCCCGGCGAACTGACCATCAGCGCCGGGGACACCGTCACCTGGACGAGCATCAGCTCGGTGAGCCACACCGTCGACGCCGACGACGAGAGCTTCGAGTCAGCGCTGATCAACTACGGCGACAGCTTCCAGCACACCTTCGCCACCACCGGGGTCTTCACCTACCACTGTGATCTCCACCCGCTGCAGCTCGGCACCATCACCGTCGAGTAGCGACCCCGTGGCACCGCTAGAGCACCACGCGCCGCACCTTGAAGTGGAACTGGCCCTCGGCGCCGTTGAGGCCGTCCACCGCGATCCGGTAGTTCGTGTTGGGGAGCGCAACGAACGAGAGGCAACTGCTGCCGCCTGAGATCCCCGGACAGTTGTCGTTGGAGGCGATGGGCAGGACGTGGCAGATCTGGCCGCCGTAGTACACCGCCAACAACGAGTCGAAGTCGGCGCCCAACGTGTTGACGAACACCCGGTCCCTGGTGGCGCGGCCGATGAGCTTGAACCAGACCGACGAGCCACCCCGGCGCTGGGCATGAACCGGCTCGCACGTCTGCGCGGTCGCGTCGATGTTGTCGTAGTACCCGGTTCCGTTCACGATGCTGCGGGGCACCGGCCTCGGGTGGTTGAAATCGTCGTTGGTCGGAACCTGTGCCGCGGCCGAACCCGCCGACACGCCGACCGCCAACAGCACCGTCAACGCCCCGATGAGCGCACGTCGACCCGTACCTCGCAATGTTCCCACCTTCGCCTCGTTCCTCGATGACTCGAACGGCGAACCCTACCGGTGGGCTCGGTGCAAACCGCACCCGACGAGCCCCGAGCGCCGGTCGTCGCCTGTCCCCGCCGACGCCTTCCGGGGGCGAGGCACCGCTGTGCAGTGCCGCGTCCAATCCATCGCGTTGTCGGACCCGAACACTGCACCAACTCCCCACGAACACAGCGATTCCGGGGAATCCGGGGAATCCGGCCGAGCGTCGGTGCACCGGGGTGTCGGCTCTTCGAATCTGAGCGGGGTGGGTAGTGCGCTGAGGGCCCGCGGGCGCGGCACAGGGGCTCGTAGGAACAACCTGCGGGTGGCTCTACGGCAGGGTGAGGGCGGCGTTGATGGTGGTGGTGTGGGCGGCGGTGAGGCTGATGGTGGCGGCACCGGGGTAGTCGGGGCTGTTGTCGTGGTACTCCTGGGTGCGGCCCCCGTTGGGGTCGACGAACGTGGCCCGGTAGGTCCCCGGGGCCAGGCCGGCGATGGTGTAGGTGCCGTCGGTGGCGGTGACCGCCCCGCCGGCGATGCCGGTGGGGCCGATGGCGACCACCCACGCCCCCGCGACCGGGGCACCGGAGGGGTCGTCGGTGACGGTTCCGGCCATGGTGGCGGTGGTGGCGTCCAACGCGGCGTCGGCGGTCCCCGGCGCGATCACCGACACCGCCGAGGCGAGACCGGTGTTGGGGAGATCGTCGAACCACTCGAGGTGGTGGCCGCCGTCGGCGTCGAGGAACGCCAGCTTGTAGGCACCCGCGGCGAGGTCCAGGCGGTACTGGCCGGCCGCGTTCGTGGTCGCCGCCCGCACGATCCTGTAGTCCGCGGCCCGAAGGGCGAACACCCTGGCGTTCGCCAGCGGGGTGTTCGTGCCCGCTTCGGTGACCGTCCCCGAGATCACCGACCCGGTGCCCACCAGGGTCTGCGCGGGCAACGACGCGTTCGCTTCGGTGGTGGCCCCGGCAGCCACCGCGACCGGTGTCGCCGCCGGCACGGTCAGCGAGTCCGGCCAGAACCTCGTCTGGTGCCCGCCCGCCGGGTCCACGAACCCCACGTAGTGGTCCCCCGCGCCCAGGCCCGGCAACGTCAACCGGCCCGACCCGTCGGCCACCACCGCCACCTCGGTCGCCCCCGGGTTGGCCGCCGACGACGACAACGCCAACCCCCACACACCCGGGATCGGGGCGCCCGAACCGGTCTCGGTCACCGTCGCGTGGATCGACCCCCGCAACGGGGCCATCTGCGGGTCGACGTCGACCACGTTGCCCGACGTCACCGTCACCGCCGTCGGCGCCCCGAAGAACCCCGCCCGGTGCCCGCCCGTCGCATCGATCACATACACGAAGTACGACCCGGCAGGCGCCGCCACCGAGAACGCACCCGCCCCGTCCGCGACACCACCCCCCACCAGCGACAGGTCCGAAGCCCGCAGCACCGCCACCCACGCACCCGCCAACGAAGCCCCGGAACCCGACGACGACACCGTCCCTGAGAGGATGCCGGGGCACCCGTCGGTACGAAAGGTCCACGAGGCCGGGGTGACCGGGGCGCCGTGGTGGTCGCGGAGGACGTCGGTGACATCGACCCGGTAGTCGGTGCACGGCGTCAGGTTCTCCGCCGGCTGCAGGTCGATCGTGTGCTCTCCGTTGTCGGGGTTGTAGGGGACGATCCTCGGGTAGCCGCTCTTCACCGGGACGAGCACCCCGCTGTCGGCGACCCGCAACGTCATGGCGCCCGGCGGCAGCACCGCCGAGACGTGGGACGGGTCGTCGGCATCCGGAACATAGGGGAGGCTGTAGCTCAGCGCCGCAGTGATGCGGTTGCGAGCGCCGCCACGCCCGGGGCTGGATCCCGGCAGGAAGGCGTTGCGATCCCAACCCGTCGCCGGGACACCCGCCTCCCCGTCGGCGGGGTAGGTGACCGTCACCTCGGTCCGAGGCTGGCTGCCCCGAAGCTGGCCCCACATGTTCTCGTAGGCACCGGCGATGGCACGAGCGGCGAAGGCGACGCCGCCGGGTGCACCCACGAGGCCCGCCGACGTCCTCGCCATGTTGGCGTGGACCTGGGCCTGGTACAGCTGGGCGAGCAGGGGCTCGGCCCCCCGGATGATGGTCATGCCCCCCTTGCCCGACACCAAGCCCTCCTCGGTGATGTCCGTGCGCCCGATCGAGGCATACACCTCCACCAGATCCTCGGGTGACGGAATGGGCGGCGTGTCCGGCGAGGTTCGGCGACCGTGGTCGTGGATCGCGATGATGTCCATCTGCAGCTCGACCCCACCCGTGCCGAAGAACGCGCCGAGAGCCGGAGGGACATAGCTCTCTGCGAAGTCGGGGGCGCGGGGCTCGAACAGCCAGTCCCACACCTCATCGCCGATGCCGTGGGCCATGGCACCCATGAGGTGGGCGATCCGTGGCGCGCACGGGCCGTCCGGCGCGGTGAGGTCACCACATGCCGGGTCATCGCGGATCTGGGCCGCGTAGGCGTCGAAGAAGCGCTGCCAGTGCGATTCCTCGCCGTAGTCGCCTCCTGGCTGGTTGAACTGGAGGTTCCAGTAGCCGCTGTCCGGGAACTGCGCGCCGCCCTCGAGCTGGCCGAGGTTGGCCTCCAGAAGGGCAGCAAGCGCTGGATCCGACACCAGTTCGACCGCCTCGAGGGCCATCCACGCGTGCGTCGTCACACCCGCGGCTCGGGCCGGGCGCGGCACCGACAGCATCGCCACCAACGTCAGAGCGCAAAGGGCAGCCGAGACCCTCCGGGCGGTCGTCATCCCCAGTCCCCTCCCTGGCCGGCGCCGACGGCGGCGAAACCCGCCACACGGTACGCCAAGGAGCGCCGGGACCACCGAGTACCCCAGCCGCCTTCAAAGCCGACCACGACCACCAGAACGTCCCACCGCGTGGGCGGGGACTCGAACCCTCCGAGCATCCCTACGATGAGGTGGTGACCGGGTCCCGACAACCGGGCCTTCATGATGCCGTGGCCCGCCCCCTCGCGAGGGTTCGTGCGCTCTCTCCCTTCGTGTGGCGGCGTGACCACAACGAGTTCCTGCGGCTGTTCCGGACCTGGTTCCCCGTCGGTCACTTCTACTCGCCGTACCCGGACCTCGACGAGGTCCAGCGCCGAGCGGACACCATCTTCGACCCCGAGGTGGAGATCGCGGGGGTCGACCTGCGGGAGAGCGAACAGGTCGAGCTGCTTGCGGACCTGTCCGGGTTCATGGCTGCGATCGCGTTCCCGGCACAGCCGAACCAGACCCACCGCTATCACCTCGACAACCCCGCGTACGGGTGGACTGACGGGACCGTCCTCCACGCCATGCTGCGTCACATCCGCCCGCAGCGCGTCATCGAGGTCGGCTCCGGATACTCCTCAGCGATGCTTCTGGACACAGCCGACGGCTGGCTCGATCAGGGCGATCGCAAGGTCCAGATCCGATTCATCGAGCCCCACCCGCAGCTGCTGCATGACCTCATGAGGCCGGGCGACGAGGAGCGCACGGTGATCGACGCCAGGCCGGTGCAGGACGTCCCGCTCGATACGTTCGAGTCCCTACGAGCCGGTGACCTGCTGTTCATCGACTCGACCCATGTCGCCAAGGCCGGTTCTGACGTCAACCACCTCTTCTTCCAGGTGCTCCCCCGTCTCGCATCCGGCGTCTGGATCCACATCCATGACATCTTCATGCCCTTCGAGTATCCCCACAGTTGGATCCTCGAGGGGCGGGCATGGCAGGAGGCGTACCTCCTGCGAGCGTTTCTCATGTACAACGACGCCTACCAGATCCGCTGGTTCCAGAGCTTCATGTGGTCACGGCACCCCGATCTGGTGACCGAGAGCATCCCAGGAGCAGCCAACAACCTCGGCGGCAACATCTGGCTCCAGAAGGTGTGATCCAGCGCCCGACGGGCGTGGCGCCACCGGGGGCTGCTCCCCCTCAGGCGCGCAGAGAACCCTGCCGGAGCAGGGGTCTCGCGTTGCAGCCCCAACGGGATTCGAACCCGTGCGCGCCTCTGGTTGAGGGTCAGGTGGCCCGGGCTCGGGCTTCACCCAGCCGGCCACGAGGGCGCAGCGCAAGGCGGAGCTCAAGCAGCACAGCCCCGCGCGTGTGAGCGACATCTCAGTACGCGCGAGAACAGCAGCGACACCACCGCGTGAGAGCGGTAGTGTCACTGCGTGGCTTCATCGGCACCCGCCCACCGAGACACGTACCGGCGTTCAGGCTGAAGGAGCATGGTCGGTCGTTGCGCCCGAGCGCTCGTGGCAGTGCTCGTCGCCCTCGGCTCACTGGTCGCCCTGCAGGGTCGCGACACACCGCCGGCTGAGGCAGCGTGCACGGCGAGCAACCTCACGGCCGCGCAGCTGAACGCGGTCTTCGCCCGGCCCGGTGTCGGCCGTACCGCAACGGCACGCGGCTACGGCGGCGGCGACTACCAGCACGTGTACGCGTTGCCGGGCGGCCGGAAGCTGTGGCTGTTCCAGGACATGTTCTTCAGCAACGACGACGACCTGCGCGACACCATGACGTACGCCGCACACAACGCCGGCCTCGTGCAGACCGGCACGTGCTGGACGCTCGTCGGTGGTCCCCAGATGCACAACTTCATCGGGTCGTCCCAGACCACCCCGCTGTACCACTGGTTCTGGCCGATGGACGGCGAGATCGGCGCGGACGGCGCGCTGTGGATCTTCATGGCCGAGATGAGGAACCCCAACGGCACCGGTGCCACGTGGGGCGCCCGACCGGTGGGGACGTGGGTGGCGCGGCTGAACCCGACCACGCTGCAGGTCATCTCGTTCACGCCGGCGAACAACGCGGGCACGCGGCTGTACGGCTGGTCGGTGGTCAGCGACGCCAACTACTCGTACCTCTACGGCCACTGCTACCGGCAGTACATCAACAGGGTGGACGGCGTCGGTCAGTTCGACGCCGGGTGCATGCCGTCGTCGTACCTTGCCCGCGTACCGAAGGGCCAGTTCGGCGCCGCGCCGCAGTACTGGAGCGGCCGCAGGTGGACCAGCAACCGGCACGCCGCAGCGGCCGTGATGACTCGCGGCCACGCCAACCCGATGGACGTGCAGCGCTTCGGAAACGTCTACGTGAACGTCACCAAGATCGACGACTGGTGGGGCGGCGTGATCTACGTCGACCGGGCGAGCCGGCCACAGGGACCGTGGACGCAGGTGCAGGCGATCGACGCGATCGGGCTGCGCCGCTGCACCACCGCCTGCGGCAACTACCACGCCCACCTGCTGCCGTATCTGGACGGGAACGGGAACATGGTCGTGTCCATCTCGAACGGCGGCCGGTTCGACCTCTGGCAGCAGAACGCGTACCTGTACCGGCCCGGCTTCATCGCGGTGTCGGTGCCGGCCTGATCCGCTCCATGACCCACCCCTCTGTAGCCCCCGTGGCCACAGCGATCGCACGAAACCCAGCCGTCACCGCCCGCACCCGCGTGTCGCTCGGGGCCACCCACGGCCCGTGGAGGAGCATGGGGCTCGGGACCGGCGTGTCGCTGTCGACCCACTGGCTGTCAACTTCGCTGTCAGGCGGCCGTGCCCCGTCCCATCATCGCCCGGCCCCTCACCCCCGACGAGCTCGCCAACAGGTACCGCACCGGCCACATCGTCGACTTCGGACGCACCCACGACGACACTCGCCGGCTGCTTCTTCGGCGCCCTGGTCGTCACGGCCGGCGAGTGACCGGTCCCGCAGGCGTCGCCGCCCGCCCAGTGG
>OBLX010000021.1_pt1 | contig 100822 bp, 105 predicted proteins | sample 1519811 | NCBI WGS metagenome assembly OBLX01 (sample SAMEA3991476, study PRJEB22521) | metagenome | biome: anthropogenic terrestrial biome; feature: sewage plant; material: surface water | place: Sweden | collected 2012-09-26
CCCCCACCAGTGGTGGACGCGTAACCAGCGGCTACTTCAGCGCCACCCCACTAGGTAGTCGGGCGCTGTCCTGCGTGGAAAGACGAGTAGCGGTTACTCAGGACCTGAGGGGTCGGATCGGGGACACTGCGGGGGCGCCGTCCACCCTGACGACGCCGGGCGGGCGGAGTCCTGCCATCGAATCCCCCAGGAGACACGCAATGCCCAAGTCATCGATCCGCAGCATCGGCTCCCAGTTGGCCACCGCCGTGGTCGGCGCCGTCGTCGCCATCGCCCTCACCGGCGGCGGCTTCGCCTTCGCCCAGGAGGCTCCCACGACCGGCTCCGGGGTCGCCGAGACCCTTGCCGGCCCCAACACCGTCAACGGCGCCGCCGTGATCAACGGTTCGCTCGGTCGGGCCGACATGAAGACCGGTGCCCTGCCGATGTGGGCCCGGGTCCGGTCCGACGGCACCCTCATCACCGGCAAGGGCGTGACCGGCGCCTCCGCCCTCGGTAGCGGGGCCTACCAGGTGGACTTCAGCCGCAACATCACCGGTTGTGGTTGGTACGCCACGGCGACCGACGATGACGCCTCCGGTGCGTCGGCGGGGTACGTCACCGCCGAGCGTCGCCTGTCCAGCGACGTCGACAGCCTCGAGATCCGGACCTTCAACGCGGCGGGCACGCAGGCGGTCCGGCCTTCCGGCGACGGCTTCGCCGTCATGGTGACCTGCTAGCACCCACGCGCGTCGCCCGCCGTCCGGGGCCCACCGACCGAACGGTCGGTGGGCCCCGGCGCGTACCCCGGGCAACGATCCGGTCCCGCCGGTGGGTGTGCGGCGTACATTCGCGCCATGGCCGACACCGCGTTCCCCGCCGAGGGCACCCCTCGTGAGGACCTCCTCGCCGAACTGCGCTCCTCCCGAGGTGACGACCTCGACTGGCGTGGGGGGAGGGCGTTCAGCCTCGTGTACAACGTGGGCGACGAGGGTCTCGAGTCGGTGCTCCACGACGTCGCCGGCCTGTACCTCCACGAGAACGCCCTCAACCCGTTCGCGTTCCCGAGCCTGCTGCACATGGAACAGCAGGTCGTGGCCATGGCCGCCGACCTGCTCGGGGCACCCCAGAACGCAGGGGCGCTGACCTCGGGGGGCACGGAGAGCATCTTCCTGGCCGTGCAGACGGCACGCGAACACGCCCGCAAGACGCGCGGCATCGCCGAACCGCAGATCGTCACGGCCAACACGGCCCACCCGGCCTTCGAGAAGGCCTGCCACTACCTCGACGTGGAGCGGGTGGTCGTGCCCGTGGGTGCCGACCGGCGCCTCGACGTCGGCGCGGTGGCCGCCGCCGTCGGGCCCCGCACCGCCCTCGTCGTGGGTTCGTCCCCCTGCTACCCCTTTGGCGTCATCGACCCCATCGCCGACCTCGCCGCGCTCGCCGCGGAACGGGGCGTGCTGTGCCACGTGGACGCGTGCCTCGGCGGTTGGCTGCTGCCCTTCTGGGAGCGCCTCGGCGAGCCCGTGCCACCGTGGGACCTGCGGGTGCCGGGGGTGACGTCGCTCTCGGCCGACGTCCACAAGTACGGGTACACGTTCAAGGGCGCGTCGGTCATCCTCTACCACGACCGTGAGCTGCTCCAGCACCAGTTCTTCCTCTTCGACGACTGGCCGGGAGGGCTCTACGGCTCGGCCACCACGGCGGGTACCCGACCGGCGGCGCCCATCGCGGGTGCGTGGGCGGCGATCCGATACCTCGGGGCCGACGGCTACCTCCGGCTGGCCGAGGTGGTCCGGGACACGACGCGTCGGTTCCAGGCGGGCATCTCGGCCCTTCCCGGGCTGGCGGTGACGGGCGAGCCGGACCTGTCGCTGTTCGAGTTCTCGTCCACCACCGACGACATCTCCGCGATCGGCGACGTCATGGACGATCGTGGCTGGAAGCTCGACCGCCAGCAGGGTGGCCTGCACCTGATGGTCTCGCCCGGCCACGCCGCCGTCGCCGACCGCTTCCTCGACGACCTGGCCGACGCCGTGGCGCATCACGGCGAGTCCCGGGGCACCGACGCCGTCTACGGGGGCATCGCCTGAGCTTCACCGGCGCCGTCCTCGCCGGGGGCGCCAGCCGCCGCATGGGCACCGACAAGTCGCTGCTCGTGGTCGACGGCCGACCCTTGGCGCAGCGCACCGCCGAGGTCCTCGCCGCCGCCGGGGCGTCGGAGGTCCTGGTCGTGGGAGGTGATGCCGTGACCCTCGTCGGGTTGGGTCTCGAGGTCGTTCCTGATCGACACCCGGGCGCCGGGCCGCTCGGCGGGCTGGTGACGGCGCTGGAGACCGCCCACGAGGCGGTGGTCGTCGTCCTCGCCTGCGACCTGATCCGCGCCGAGCCGGCGGCGGTCACCGCGGTCGTGGATGCGATCGAGGCCGACCCGGACGCGTGCTGGGCGGCGCCGGTCAGCGGGGGACGTCGTCAGCTCCTGCACGCGGCCTATCGCCGAGTGTCCCTGAACCATTGGGCGACGGCGTTCGCCGCGGGGGAGCGCTCGTTGCGGCGTCCAGCGGCGCTCGTGCCCGGTGTCGAGGTCGTGGGGATCGATCCGCTCTGGCTGGCCGACGCCGATACGCCGCAGGATCTGCCCGACGGCGGCGGGTGACCGGTACGCTCTCGCCGGGCCGGACGGCCGTCCGCCCCGGACCGGAGGCCCTTGTGGACGCGCAGGTACCCGAGATCGACGTCGATTCGCTCGCTCAGCGGCGAGACGTGCCCCTCGTCGACGTGCGCGAGGTGGCCGAGTACGAAGAGGTGCACGTTCCCGGTGCCCAACTCCTGCCCATGAGCGAGCTGACCGAGCGTGTGGACGAGGTCCCTCGGGGTGGTGAGGTGTTCATCATCTGCCGCTCCGGCGGCCGCAGCCTCAAGGTCGCGGAGTTCCTGCGGCACCAGGGGATCGAGGCCACCAACGTGGCGGGTGGCACCCTGGCCTGGATCGAGGCCGGCCATCCCACCGCCGCCGGCCTCGAGCCGGGCTGAGCAGGCGGCCGTGCCCGACGCCGCCCTGGACCTCGTCGACGACGAGGCCGCCTGGCGCGACGTCCTCGACCAGCTGGTGGACGAGCCGCGGTACGCGGTCGACACCGAGTTCCACCGCGAGCGCACCTACTTCCCGAAGCTCGCCCTGGTGCAGATCGCCTGGCCCGGCGGCCTCGTGCTCGTCGATCCGCTCGCCGTCGACCTCGGCCCGCTGGCCAAGGTGCTCGAAGGCCCGGGCGTCGCGGTCATGCACGCCGCCGGCCAAGACCTCGAGGTGCTCCACCACGCCTGCGGTGCGGTGCCGTCGCGCCTCTTCGACACGCAGCTCGCCGCCGGCTTCGTGGGCATGTCCTCGCCGTCGCTGGCCTCGCTGGTCGAGCGCGAGCTCGGCCTCAAGCTCGAGAAGGGCGACCGCCTCACCGACTGGCTGCGACGCCCGCTCTCCGAGGACCAGCGTCGGTACGCGGCTCTCGACGTCGCGCACCTCTTCGAGCTCCAGGACCGCCTGTTGTCCCAACTCGAGGTGGACGGCCGGGTGTCATGGGCCGAAGCCGAGTGCGAACGCCTGCGCACGAGCAACCCGTGGGCCCGTGAGCCCGAAGAGGCCTGGCGTCGCATCAAGGAGGTCCGCCAGCTCCGTGGCCGCACCCTGGTGGTGGCCCAGTCGCTGGCGGCGTGGCGCGAGCGCCGCGCCGCGACGATCGACCAGCCCGTTCGCTTCGTCATGCCCGATCTCGGCGTCGTCGGGGTCGCCCAGCGTGCGCCCCGCACCGTCGACGAGCTGAAGAAGGTGCGCGGCATCGACGACCGCCACACACGGGGCGCTGCGGTCGAGGGCATCCTGGCCGCCGTGGCCGATGGTCTCGACCGCCCGCCGCCGGCGCCCCGAGGGGACGCGCCCGCCGAGCTGGCCCGCGAGCTGCGACCCGCGGTCGGGCTCGTGTCGGCGTGGGTGAGCCAGCTCGCCCGGGACCTGCGCATCGACACCGCGATCCTGGCCACTCGCGCGGACCTCGAGGCGCTGCTGCGGGGCGATCCCGACGCCCGGCTGGCTCACGGCTGGCGGGCAGAGGTCGCCGGCGGACCCATACGCGACCTGGTGGAGGGACGAGCGGCCCTGGCCTTCGACGGCAACGGCGGGCTCGTGCTCGAGCGCCGCTCGCACGACCCCCTGTAAGCGGCGACCGCCGGCTGGCTACCGACCGAGGACCGATCCGGCGAGGATGATCAACCCGAGCAGCGCCGCCACCAGCGCGAAGCGTCGGTCGCCCTTGCGCAGCCACCGGCGGCCGAGCCATGCGAGTCGCACGAGCGGTACGACCACCAGCACGATCACGACGAACGTCCCGGCGACGCGCCCCGCCCGGCCGGGGAGGACGACGGCGGCGGCGGCGAGGACGAACGTCCCGAGCGCGGCCATGCGCAAGAAGCGCGCCAGGCGGCGCTGGCGACCGGCACGGGGGTCGTTCGTCGGGTTGGTCACGAGCGCAACAACAACACGACGGCGACGACGGCAAGGAGTCCGCTGATGGCGCCCCGCACCCGCTGGGGGGACAGGCGGCGCTGGGCCGCGACCCCCACCGTGCCGCCGAGGAGGCCTCCGACCACGACGGCGCCGACCGCGCCGATGTCGAGGCGCCCCTGTGCGGCGAAGATGATGAGGCCGGTCGCCGCGGTGAAGCCGGTGGTGAACGTCGACGTGGCGGCGGACACCTTCACGGGCACGTGCATGATCTCGCTCATCACCGGGGTCTTGATGAACCCGCCGCCGACCCCGGACAGCCCCGACACGAGCCCGGCCCCGGCCATCGCCACAAGCCCGGTCGGGACCCGACGGGCGCTGTAGGGGACCACGCCATGATCGGCGTGGTAGGCGCCGGCGAGGGTGCCCGGCCATTCGCCGGCCACCTCGGCGTCAAAGGCGGGTTGGGGCAGGTTGCGCATGCCCTTGCGCCGGCCGGCGGCGACCGCCGAGGCCAAGGCCACGACGGCGAGGATGCGACTCAAGGTGGTGGCCGACAGGGCCGCCGACGCGAGGGCCCCGACCAGGACCCCGATGCTGGCGGTCGTCTCCATCGTGACGCCGAGGCGGTGATGGACCAGGCCCGACTCGAGCTGGGGAACGGCCGCCGCCAGCGACCCCGAGCCGGCGACCAGAAGCCCCAGGGGCGCGGCCTCGGCGGGATCGGCCCCCAGGAGGACGAGCACGGGCACGAGCAGCACTGCGCCTCCCAGGCCGCCCAAGGCTCCCAGCCCGGCGGCGACCAGGCTCAGGGTCAAGAGGGCGATGGTTGGCGGCACGCCGGTTCAGGCCGCGGGGTCGAGCACGAAGACGCACGACCGGGGGAGGATCTGGCACGCCACCACCAACTGCCACCACGGCCGGTCCCTGTCCATCTGCGGGATGCTAGGGGGTGGGGACGGTGTCGGGTGTGGGGCGACAGGATGCGTGGTCCCGCGGGTCGCAGGCGCTAGAGTGAGCAGTCCGAACAGCGGCCTCAATGGGGAGCTGGCCCGTGAAGAAGGGTCGACACCGTCGCTTCGAAGAAGCGCGAGCACTCAAGCGAACTGAACTCGATTTCGATCGCCTGCTCGATATCAAGGACGAACAGCCCTGCGCCGAGTGTGGTGCAGACCCCGGGCGAGACCACGCCTCGTGGTGCCTGGCCGAGGAGAACCGCGAAGACGACGACGGAGAGCTCTGGGTTCAGTGAGTTGACCGGCCCCTAGCCGACCTGGCTGGGCCCTCCGTTGCACCTTCCCGCGCCCGTACAACCATGACTGCCACCTTCCGCAACGTCGCGCTCGTCGCCCACGTCGACCACGGCAAGACCACCCTCGTCGACGCCATGCTGCGCGCCACGGGGGTCTTCTCCGACCACGAGAAGGTCACCGACCGGGTCATGGACTCGGGTGACCAGGAGCGCGAGCGGGGCATCACCATCCTCGCCAAGGCCGCCTCGGTCGAGTGGAACGGCGTGCGCATCAACCTGGTGGACACCCCGGGTCACGCCGATTTCGGCGGCGAGGTCGAGCGCGCCCTCGCCCTCGTGGACGGCGTCGTGCTGCTCGTGGACGCCGCCGAGGGGCCGTTGCCCCAGACGCGCTACGTGCTCTCCAAGGCCCTCGACGCCCACCTGCCCGCCGTGGTGGTCCTGAACAAGGTCGACCGCTCGGACGCCCGCACCGCCGAGGTGCTCGACGAGATCTACCAGCTGTTCTTCGACCTCGAGGCTGCCGACCACCACATCGAGTTCCCCATCGTCTCGACCGTCGCCCGCGACGGCCGCTCGATGGAGGGCGTGGGGCAGCCCGGCCCCGACGACGACCTCACGGCGCTCTTCGAGGCCATCGTCTCGACCGTGCCCGCCGCCACCGGCGACCCGTCGGCGCCGTTGCAGGCCATCATCACCACGCTGGACGCCTCGGAGTACATGGGGCGCCTGGCGATCGGCCGCGTCATCGAGGGCACCCTCGACGCCTCAAAGGCCGTCACCCTGCTGGGTGGCGTCGACGACGCGCCGGTCACCCGCAAGCTGTCCCAGCTCATGGGCTTCGAGGGCGTCAGCCGCGTCGACGTCGACGTGCGGGTGGCCGGCGACCTGTTCGTGATGGCCGGGTTCCCCGAGGTCGAGATCGGCGACACCATCGCCAGCCCCGACAACCCGGTCGCCCTGCCCCGTCTCGAGGTCGACGAGCCGGTCCTGCGGATGACCTTCGGGGTCAACACCTCGCCGCTGGCGGGCAAGGACGGCAAGTACCTCACCTCCCGCCACCTGATCGACCGCCTCGAGCGCGAGGTGCTCGGCAACGTGTCCATCAAGCTGGCGCCGACCGAGTCGCCCGACCAGATCGACGTCGCCGGCCGGGGCGAGCTGCAGCTGGCGGTGCTCATCGAGGCCATGCGACGCGAGGGCTACGAGCTCCAGGTGAGCCGACCGGTGGTGGTGACCAAGGAGATCGACGGCCGCCTTCACGAGCCTCTCGAGCGCGGCGTGGTCGACGTCCCCGAGGAGTACGTGGGGACGGTCACCCAGGCCCTGGCCCCTCGACGGGGGATCGTCTCGGACCTGCGTCCGGGCGATTCCGGCCGCACGATCCTCACCTTCGAGGCGCCGACCCGCGGCCTTCTCGGCTTTCGCTCGATGTTGTTGACCGCCACCCGGGGCACGGCCCTCCTGCACCAGCACAACCACGGCTGGGTGCGCTGGGTGGGCGACCTCCCTGGTCGTCGCGGGGGCGCCATCCTGGCCGACCGCGCCGGCGTGGCCACGGCCTATGCCCTCGACAAGCTGCAGTCGCGAGGCGAGTTGTTCATCAAGCCCGGTGACGAGGTGTACGAGGGCATGGTGGTGGGGGAGAACTCCCGAGTCGACGACATGTCCGCCGACGTCACCCGCCAGAAGCAGAAGACCAACATCCGCACCCACGCGGCCGATGACGCGGTGAAGCTCCCGCCCCCTCGCGACATCACCCTCGAGGTCGGCATCGAGCTCATCAAGGACGACGAGCTCGTCGAGGTCACGCCGACCAGCATCCGGCTGCGCAAGCGCCTCCTCGCCGAGGCCGACCGCCGTCGGGCCTCTCGCTAGGCCCCACATCGGCCCCTCGTCCGTCGGGGCTCAGGACGCTTGCTGCTGGGCCCGGGCGACCTCGACGGCCGCCTGGATGGCCCGGTCGACGTCGGCAGGCTCGAGCACCACGACCGTGGGCAGGCCGCCCGAGCGCTCACGGAGGGCATATTCCGCCCGCTCACGGTTGTCTTCGCGCACCCGCTCGGGCACGTCCACGAGGACGCCGCCGAGCATCACCCCGTGGGGTCGGCTGCGGTCGCCGAGGCGTCGGGGGTGGTTGAAGCGGATGGGGCCCGAGTACAAGATGCCCTCGAAGGCGCGGAACTGGGGCAACTCGACCCCGCGGGCCTCGAGGCGTTCGACGAGCGCCATGATCAGCGCGTGCTGGGCCCTCGTGCGCCGGTCGCAGAAGGGCAAGATGTCGTCCGCGGTGAGGGGATCGGCCGCCCGGTCGAGCATCCGCAGGGCGGGCTCGTAGGTCTGGCGGCGGCTCCCTGAGCGGGTGCGCCGGAGGGCGCGGGGGCTGGGACGGTCACGGCTCACCGCCGACATGGCCCGGTGCTCGAGGAAGCGGATGGCCCGCATCCCGTTGTGGCGGGCCCGTCGCAGGGTGTCGTCGTCGTAGGACTGGGCCGACATCGAGTCGACCCCTCGTCCGGCGTCTCGGATGCTGACGAGGGCGGCGGCCAACACCTGGTTCTCGGGGATGTCGTAGGCACGCTGCGGTGACGAGCACACGTAGACGTCCTGGCTGCCGGCGCTCGACGACCGAGCCGACATGGTCTCGCTCCACAGCACCGGGCCTCGAAGCTCGCCTCGGCACTGCTCGGGCGAGCTGGTCGTGGACATGGCCAGTGAGCGCAGCGTGTGGGGCATCACCGTGAGCAGGGTCTCGGCCTCGCTGCTGGTGGCGAGCATCGTGCCCGCCAACTGGCGCACCACGTTGGGGGACAGGCCGAGCACCGCGTCCACCATGGCCACCACGTCGAACGGGCGGCGCAGGCGCGCCCAGAGGGCGCCGGTGGCGTCCGGTTGGCCGGCGCGCGGGAACTCAGCCGACGAGGTCACGTCAGAGGGTCAGCTCGACGCCGAGGACACCCTGGATGGTGCGCTGTGCCTCGGACTGCTCCTCTGGGTCGAAGAGACCCTCGACGGTCCGGTAGAGCTTGGTGGCCCGAAGGTCGTCGAAGCCCTCGAACTGGGGAAGGAAGTAGGCGTAGAAGACCTCGTAGAGCACACGGGAGTCCCCGGCCCCGTCCTGCCGGCGACGCGCCGCGTAGCGGGCGGCGTCGAGGTAGACCGCCGGCCCGAGGTCGCTGAAGTTCCGCAGGGGGAGCAGTTGGGTGACGATGGCGCCAGGGCCTTGGAGGAGCTTCTGGTACGACGCCTCGTCCGGCGTCCCGACCTCGATGAAGGCGAACCGGCGCATGAGGGCGTACGACATCTCGAACAGCAGGTTCTTGTCGAACACGTTCATCGTGGCGATGATCCGCCACCGGCTCGGGAGCCGGATCACGTCGGTGTCGCGGGGCGCCTCGGCGCCGGTCGGCACCAGTGAGAGCGGGTTGGGCTGGCCCTTGCGCTTGAAGGGCAGCACCACCGGCTGGCCCGACAGCACCGTGAAGAGCTGGCCGAAGGCGCGGTCGAAATTCGACCGATTGAGCTCGTCGATCACGAGCCAGCGGCCGGACTCGATGGCCTCCACGAAGAGCCCTGGGCGGTAGATCAGGCCCTCGGCGGTGGGCTGGAGGCCGCCGATGGTCTCGAAGGTCGTCCACTCGGTGGTGGCCGTCGTGGGCAGGTACCCCGTGCAGAGCATGGCCTGTTGGGCGACCTCCGCGGCCATGTACGCGAGGGTCGTCTTGCCGGTCCCGGGAGGCCCCGTGAGGATCACGTGCTTGCCGGCATCGATGGCGGCGACCAACTGGTCGAGCACGTGGGACGGGAAGTACATGCCCGACTGGTCGGCCGCGGACTTCAGCTCTGCTGCGGTGAAGGAGCGCACGGTCTCCTCGTCGGCCGGTGGACCCCGCGTTCTTAACGTTGCTTCGGAGGCTTGCGAGCCGGGTGGGGGAGGGGGACTCCCTCGCGTCGCTCGGCCAGGACGTCTGCGAGGTGCTGGTAGGCGGCCTCGCCCACCATCTCGACGATCTCGTCCCGCAGCGCGAGGTACACCGGACGCTCACCCACGAAGGCGAGGGAGTCCTCGGTGCACCACCAGTGGAACTCCTGGCCTCCGTCGCCCCAGTCGCGACGCTTCCACTCGCGCAGTGTGGACGTGACGTGGCCATGCTCGTCGACATGGTCGACGAGGCGCAGTGGGAGCTGCCAGCAGACCTCCGGCTTCCAGTCGAGGGGCCGTCCGCCGCGTGCGAGTGCCGCCTGGTGGAGGGCGCACCCCGCCCCGGCGGGGTGGCCCGGCCGGTTGAGCATGATGCATGCGTCGTCGGCCTGACGGGTGACGGTGTCACGCTCCTCATCCGTTTGGACCGCGCCGCCGGCCGCCTTCGCCTCGTCGTGGAACTGCCATTCGTCGGCGCCGAGTTCGGCGATGCGCGCCTCGACACGCGTCCGGTCGGCGTCACCGGTGAAGTGGGCCCCATACGAGCAGCAGCCCTGCTCTTCGTCGGCGGCGGGCCCGGTGAGGACGCCGGGGCACCCGCGCCCGAAGATGCAGTCCCAGTTGCTGGTGAGGAAGGTCAGGTCGAACAGCCAGGTGCGATGCTCGTCGGCGGCCTCGAACGACAGCCATTCGTGGAGGTCCTCGGGGGCCGTCACAGGGTGCGACCGTACCGGGCGGCGCTCGCGGTCGGGCACACTTGGCCGGTGCGCGCCAGGCCCTCCGTCGACGGTGACGCCGACGCCGCGCTGGTCGACGACCTGGTTCGCGCCCTCGGCGCCGAGGCGGTGCACGCCCACGCCCTCGACCGAGCGCTCTACGCCCGGGACGCCTCCACCATCGACGTCGGCATGGCCGGCGTGGTGTGCTTCCCGACCGATACCGCTGGGGTGGCCGCCTGCGTGGCGGTGGCCCGCCGCCACGGTCGCCCCTTCGTGGCCCGCGGTTCGGGCACCGGGCTGGCCGGCGGCGCCGTGCCCCTCGACGGGGCGGTGGTGATCTCCACCACCCGGATGAACGCCATTCGCTCCGTCGACGTCGACCAGCGGGTGGCGTGGGTCGAGCCCGGCGTCATCAACCTCGACCTCACCCGGGCGCTCCTCCCGCACGGCGTGCACTTCGCCCCCGACCCGTCGAGTCAGCAGGCGTGCTCGATCGGCGGCAACGTGGCCAACAACGCCGGCGGGCCTCATTGCCTGGCCTACGGGGTCACCAGCGCCCACGTCCTGGCGCTCGAGGTGGTGCTGCCCGACGCAACCGTCACGGTTCTCGGCAGCCCCGCCGGCGTCGGCGACGTGGCCGGTCTCGACCTGCGGGGCGCCTTCGTGGGCTCGGAGGGCACCTTCGGGATCGCCACCGCGGTGGCCGTCCGCCTCACCCCGAACCCGCCGGCGGTGCAGACCATGCTCGTGGACTTCACCCGGGTGGAGGCCGCCGCCGCCGCGGTCAGCGCGGTGATCGCCGCCGGGGTGGTCCCCGCCGCGCTGGAGATGATGGACGCCCGCATCACCCAGGCGGTCGAAGACTTCGTGCACGCCGGGTTCCCCACCGATGCCGCCGCCGTCCTCCTCGTCGAGGTGGACGGTCTGCCGGGTGGGGTGGCGGCCGAGGCGGCGCTGGTGGCCGAGGTCGTGCGCGCCCACGGTGCGCGCACGGTACGGGTGGCCGCGGACGAGGCCGAGCGCGCCCTGCTGTGGAAGGGGCGGAAGACGGCCTTCGGCGCCGTGGCCCGCATCCTGCCGAACTACTACCTGCACGACACCGTGGTGCCCCGCTCGAAGCTGGTGGAGGTGCTCGCCGAGATCTACGCCATCGCCGATCGCCACGACCTGCTGGTGATGAACGTCTTCCACGCCGGCGACGGCAACCTGCACCCGCTGCTCGTGTTCGATGCCCGGGTGCCCGGCACCCTCGACCGGGTCCACGCCGCCGGCGCCGAGATCGTCGCGGCCTCGCTGGCCGCCGGCGGCGTGCTGTCGGGCGAGCACGGCATCGGCCTCGAGAAGCGAGACTTCATGGGCCTGCTCTTCGGGCCCGACGATCTCGACGCCCAGGCCCGCCTGCGGGCGGCCTTCGACCCGGAGGGGTTGGCCAACCCGGCCAAGGTGCTGCCGGCGGGGTCCCGCTGCGCCGACCTCCAGCACGTCCCCGACGGGGTGTGGGTGTGACGGCGGCGGCGTGCTGGTCCCGGTCCGGGGCGCGGCCGGCGGCCGGCGGCTGGCGGCCGGTGCCGGCGGGCCCGGCGATGACCGGCACGGGCGAGATGGAGGCCTTCGCCGCCGAGGTGCGCCTTGCCGCGGCGCCCGCGGGCGCCGGCGTGTCCGTCGGTCCTCGCCGGGCCGAGGCGTGGGCGTGACGGTCCCGTCGGACCTGGCGGCCTTCGCGGCCGAGGTGGGCGCGGACGGGGCCGTGGCCGTGGTGGGCGGCCGTACCGCCTGGGACGTCGGCGGGCAGCCCGAGGGCGAGGTGCGCGTCGTGGCCGCCCCGGTCGGCGTGATCGAGTACGAGCCCGCCGAGATGACGGTGCGGGTGGGGGCGGGCACGCCCGTCACCGCCCTCCACGAGGTACTGGCCCATGCGGGCCAGACCACGGCGCTGCCTTCGTGGCCAGACGGTGCCGCCGCCACCGTCGGCGGCGTCCTCGCCGTCGGGCGGAGCGGTCTCGACCAGCTCCGGTGGGGCCCGGTGCGCGACGCCCTCCTCGAGGCCCGCTACGTCTCCGCCGAGGGCCGGTTGGTCAAGGCCGGAGGCCCCACGGTCAAGAACGTGAGCGGCTACGACCTCTGCCGGGTGCTGGTGGGGTCGCTGGGCACGCTGGGCCTGCTCGGCGAGGTGGTCCTGCGCACCCGGCCTGTCCCGGACTGCTCCCGCTGGTACGCCGGCGCAGCCGACCCGTGGTCGGTCCGTGCCCGTCTGTACCGGCCGGCGGCGGTGCTGTGGGACGGCGCCACGACGACGGTCTGGCTCCAGGGCCACGAGGTGGACGTCGAGGCCGAGGCGGCGGTGCTGGGTTCGCTCGGGTTGGCGCCCGCGGACGGCCCGCCGACCTTGCCGCCCCATCGGCACTCGATGGGTGCCGACGCGCTCCGCGCACTCACTGGCACCTTCGTGGCCGAGGTCGGCACCGGGGTGGTCCACCACGAGGACCCGCCGGCGCCGGCCGCGCTTCCCGACGCCGTCGTGGCGCTGAACCGCCGGGTGAAGGCCGAGCTGGACCCCACGGGCCGACTCAACCCTGGACGCGACCCACTGCGAGTGGTGGCGTGAACCGCGCCCGGCCACGTGCCGTGGTCGCATCGAGGGCCGTCCTCGTTCTCGAGGCAACAGCCGTCGGATTCCCGGGGCTGTTGCCTCGAGTTGGGCGGGCGGAGGGCCGACGGGCACCGACCGTGGTGGTCACATCGTCGCCGGCCCCTTCGCTGCGGCGCTGCGCCCGGATCGGGCGCCTCGCCGGGGGTCCGGCGTGAGCGGGCCATTGAGTCTCGATGACGATGCGCTGGCCACATGCGTCGCGTGCGGGCTGTGCCTACCGCATTGCCCGACCTTCCGGGTGACCGGGGACGAGGCAGCGTCGCCCCGGGGACGCATCGCCGCCATGCGCCTGGTCGAGTGGCAGGGCGCGCCGCTCGACGCCGACTTCACCGAGGCCATGGACACCTGCGTGCAGTGCCGGGGCTGCGAGCCGGTGTGCCCGTCGGCGGTGCCCTTCGGGGCGCTCATGGAGGGCACCCGAGCCACCCTCGCCGCCGGGACCCGCTACCAGCCCTGGTGGCGCCGCCTCGGCTACCGCCTGCTCGGCCATCCCCGGCTCCTGCTGGTGGGTTCATCGCTCCTAGGTATCGCCCAGCGGCTCCACCTCCTGCCCGTCGCGCCCGACCCCACTTCTGCCGTTCTGGCGCCCGATGTACTGGTTCCCGGGAGTAGATCGGGCGCCAGAACGACCGGCGGCGGTCCGCGTCGTGGTCGGAGAGGGAGTCGGCTACCCGTGCTGCCCCGGTTGGCGGTGCGGCGGGAACGGCTGAAGGCGACGGGCGACGACGTGTGGCTGTTCACCGGGTGCGTGATGGATGCGTGGCAGCGGCCGGTGCACGCCGCCACGATGCGGGTCCTCGGCGCGGCGGGCGCCGGCGTGCGGCCGACGGGGGGAGCGGCGGGGTGCTGCGGGGCGCTGGCCACCCACGCCGGCCTCACCGACATCGCCCGAGGGCAGGCCGAGCAGGTGATGGCGGCCGTACCGGGGGACGCGCCCATCCTCGTGAACTCGGCCGGCTGTGGGGCGCAGCTCAAGGACTACGGCCACCTGTTGGGGACGCCGGAGGCGGCGGCCTTCAGTGCCCGCGTGCTCGACGTGCACGAGTGGCTGGCCGAGCGGATGGCGGCGCTTCCCGCGTCCGACGGCGGCCCGTCGTCGGGCACGGTCGACCTGGTGGCGGTGCAGGACCCGTGCCACCTCCGCCACGTCCAGAAGCAGCACCAGGCCGTCCGGGACGTGCTGGCGCCGTACGTGACGGTGGTCGAGCTGGACGACGAGGGCCTGTGCTGCGGCGCCGGCGGGGCCTACTCGGCCACCCAGCCCGAGTTGTCGACGGCCATCCGGGACCGCAAGCTGGAGGCCATCGCTCGCGCCGGTGCCCCCGTGGTGGCCAGCGCCAACCCCGGGTGTGCGCTGCACCTCGCCGCCGCGGGCGTGGACGCCCGCCACCCCATGGAGATCCTGGACGACCTCCTGTCCGCACCCTCGCCCCTCTCGCTCCCGAAAGCAGGTCCCGATGGCCGGTGAATTCGACGAGATCCGTGGCCGCCTCGAGGTGATCGCCGAGGAGCTGGCCGACCTGGCCATCATCCGCCTCCGCGAGTCCATCGACGCCGGCGGCCACGAGCTGCCGGTCGACGAGAAGCGCCTCACCCGTGCCCGGCGGGCCGTGGAGAAGGCCATCAACCTGCTCGTGGAGCCCGACGACACCGACCCGTACCCCGACTGAGGCGCCCCGGCGACCGACGGCGACCGCTGGCGCGCCCACGCTGGAGGCGACGACCGCCGGAATCCGGTGGCGGTCGGCTCCACCTCCGGCGGCTTCCTACCGGTCGACGAACGCCTCGACGGCGTCGAGCTCGGCGGGGGTCAGTCCCCGGTCGGGATCGGGCTCGGTGAGCAGGCAGGGAACGCCGATCTCTGCGGCCCACGGCTCGGCCTCCGGTGGGATGGCTTCGTCTTCGATCCAGACGAACGGCCGGCGCTCAAGCTCCACCTGCGCTCGCACCACCTCGAACTTCCATGGCCCGCCGGCGGTGGCGTCCATCGGGGCCAGGCCGGCGACGGGCAGGTCGGGGAGGTCCATCGCCGCTCCGATCAGGTTGGCCTCGGCGCCCCACGTGGTCAGCCACCGCAGCTCGGCATCGAGGCACCGAAGACGGTCACCGAGGCGCTCCGAGAGGGTCAGTTCGTCGCCGAAGAGCTCGAAGGGTGCGCCGTCGCCGAAGCCGTGGGTGGGGGCCAGGGCACTGACCACCCCGTCGACATCGAGGTAGACGACCGGGCGGACGCCGGCGCTGGGCTTCGATGCCGGACTCACTGCCGGGTCCGACCCAGGTGGCAACGTCTGGCGGCGTGGCTGCGCAGGCGTCGGCGCCGGTCCTGTGCCGGGCCAGCCGGGATTCCCTCGGTGAGCAACCGCATGCCATCCATCCTGCCGGGCAGTCCGTCCACCGCCCCTCGCGGGTGCGGGTGCCGATGAGCGTCGGCGCCGAGGCGGGCACACCGACGCGGGCCATCGGGACCGCCCAGATGAGCGGACCGTACGCTGCGTCCATGGCGCGCAAGAAGGCCGAGCCGCTGCACGAGCCCGTGGCCTCGGAGACGCAACGCGACACGGTCCCGACCAAGGCGCTGCCGCCGCTGAGCGCCTTCGACCGCCGCTCGGACGGGGAGCGCCTCGGCGCCTGTCCTGCCTGTGGTGGCGTGCGCTGGTGGGACAACCGGGCGAAGAAGCGGGCCGCGCAGGTGCCCGCGGACACCCCCGACTTCACCTGCGTCCGGTGCCGGGCACCGCACTCCGAGGACGACCCACCCAACCCGCCGGGAACGTCGGTGACCGAGGTGCCGGCCGAACCGGTGGGTCGGGCCGGCCGATCCGGCAGTGGGGGACAGTGCGCCAAGATCAAGGCCGACGGCACGCGCTGCCGCGGCGGCGCCATGGCGGGCAGCGACTTCTGCGGACCCCACTCCGGCGCGACCAGCGCGCCGCCCAACCGGTGCCAGGGCGTCACGAAGGCAGGCACACCCTGCGCCGCCGGCGCCCCCAAGGGAGAGCGCTTCTGCCCGGCCCACGCCTCGCAGGCGCCGTGACGCGCTGGTCGGGCCGGCCCCCGTGGCTGGGCGGCGCCGACGCCTTTCGTGGTCGGAGTTCGACCGAAGTGCTTGCGCGGGCGTTGCCGAGCCGCTAGTCTGATCGAACACCAGTTCGCACCCCTGGGCGCTTCTCCGGCTGCCACTTCCCCGGACATCTCACGTTTCTCGTGGTTGGGAGTGGTCGTCGTGCGTACTGAATTGGTCGATGTGCACCAGGCAGCAGAGAAGCTCCGTGGGGTCGCGTGGGCGAACGAGCCAGTGTCGACCCTCGAGTCCTCTCTGGTGTCGTTCGCGCAGATCCGGGCCATGGTCGACGCCGCAGAGATCGACGGTCTCGGTGTCTACGACGCCTCGAAGGAGTGGAAGGCCACCGGGGCGTTGTCGGCACCGGCTCGCATCGCGGAGCTGACGTGTGGGCGTCAGGACTCGATCGGGTGGCGGCGCGGCCTGGCCCGCAAGCTGCGGGGCATGCCCCACACCGTGGCGGCGTTCGAGCTCGGCGACCTCACCATCGATCACGTGTCGCTGCTGTGCCGCGCCAACCTGTTCGCCCTCGCCCTCGAGTTCGCCCGCGACGAGGAGATGCTCGTCGACAAGGCCCGCACCCTGTCCTACGACGAATTCGAACGGGAGCTCCGGAACTGGCGCGACGCCGTCGATCCCGAAGGGGCCGAGCAACGGGCCCTGTCGAACTTCGAGCAGCGCCGGGTCCACGCTTCCGAGTCGTTCGAGGGGATGGGCCGCCTCGACGGGTGGATGGAGCCGTTCGGCTTCCACGTGTTCAAGACCGAGCTCGACCGCCACCTCCAGCTCCTCTTGGACGCCGAGTGGGCCGACGCCCGTGCCCGGTTGGGCGACGCCGCCACCGTGAACGACCTGGAGCGGACCCCGGCGCAGCGCCGCCACGACGCCCTGGCCAACATGGCCGAGGCGTCCCGCGAGCACGGCGGCGTCGCCGCCGAGACCTCGCTCGGCACCACCGTGGTCTGCGACCAACCCACCTACCTGATCGCGTTGGCCCGCATCCTCGCCGCCATCCGCGGCGACGACCCGAACCAGTACCGGTACCCGTTCGAACGCCGCTGCGAGTTCGCCGACGGCATCCCCGTCACCCCCGAACAAGCCGTCTGGGCCTCGATCGCCGGGTGGATCGAGGTCCTCGCCCTCGACGCGAACGGCCACCCCCTCAACTTCTCCCGGACCCGCCGCTTCTTCACCGGCAAACAACGCGACGCCAACATGATCGCCTTCCCGGTCTGCGACCACCCCTCCTGTTCGATCCGGTCGGTCCACTGCCAGATCGACCACCTCCTCGAATGGATCGACGGCGGCCTCACCGACTCCGCAAACGGCCGTCCCCTCTGCAAAGGCCACAACCTCTGGAAAGAACACCAACGCGCCAAGAACCGCGGCACGACCGGCCGAACCCGCCGAGGAACTGAGCCCTGACCGGGCCGCCGTTCCACCACCAAACCCTCCATCGCCACCCGCCAAGCGAGGCCCCCCCACGCGGCCCCACCGGCGCGCCGCGCAGGCACCCGCCGACTGCGACTGTTCACGCTGCGGCCGAAGTGCGAGCCTCGGCACGCAGCCATGATGGCCAGAGCTTCTCTCGGCGCAGCTCGCGCCGATACTGCAGGTGAGAGTCGACACGAAGGGACACCGTGCGATCTACCCACGATTCGAGGGACACGGAGTGGGTCGCGAACCGTCGGCAGGAGAACGGACGCCCCCCGGTCGCTGTGCCCCGATGGCTCTTCCACGCCGGACTCGGCCTCGTGGTGTCGTGGATGCTCTGGGATGCCAGCACGCCAGCGACTGAGCCGCTCGTATGGCTGATTGGCCTCGCCGGAGCGCTGCTCCTCGGTCTGGTGTGGCTGTGCCTCCTCGTTGGTTGGCTCTGGGAGCACCGGGGTACGAGCAAGGCCGAGGCTCAGGTTCGATGGTTCCTCGTGGCTCCGGCCATGGTCGCCGTCGCTCTCGGTCTCGTCCTCGGGCCGGCGCCGCTCAAAGCTCGCTGGGCGCTCTCGCGTGGCTCCTTTCAAGACGCTGCCGAGCAGGCTCTCGAGCGCCCTCCAGCTGGCCTCGGTACCGATCAGCAGCGGATCGGCGCCTACTGGGTGGATGCTGTGCAGGTGAGCGACGGGATGGTGTTCTTCGTCATCGGGCACGGCTGGTGGGCCGAGAACGGCTTCGTCTACGTGGCGGACGACGCATCGGATTCCCAGCAGGCTCTCGCAGCACACGGTCTGGACGAGCCGCTCGGCGATGGCTGGTTCACGTACTCGAGAGGTGTCGACTGAGCCGGGACCATGGGGAAGTAGGAACACCAGCCCTCACCGGAGGCCCACACCCAAGCCTCCTCGCCAACCGCAGGGGCCGAGGGGGACCTGTGAGACTCTCGGGGTGAGGGCGATCATGCGGGGGCTCTTCGTCGTCGCACTGGCGTTGAGCGTCACGGCCGCGTGCTCAGACCCAAGATCGAGCAACACCTCGGAGTCGCGCTCAGCAACATTGCCGGCGACGTCGGCGTCGATCGACGGCGGGGGATCCACCCGGGTCGACCTCACCGCCGTGGCGACACGTCCCGACCCCGGCGTCGTGGCGGTCACGGGGACGGCGACGGTGCCGGACGGGGCGCACGTGAACTGGGTCCTGACCCCGGCGAGCACACCAACGACCTGTCCCGTCGACGTGGCGCCTGAGGACGACCCCTGCAACGTGCCCTACGGGACGGCGACCGTCGCGGATCAGCGGTTCCAGTTCCGCGTGGACGGTGTCGCCCCTGGTGAGGCCGAGCTCTTCGTCGGTTTCGATCCGCTCAGTGCGCCCCAGCCCGAGTCGGTCGCCGCTCGGTACGGCGCCCGGGGTCAGGGAATGACGGGTGCGCAGGTGATCGACTACGGCGACGGCCTGTTCCGCGCGCAGCTCATCCAGACCGTGATCGTCGAGTAGCGCCGCCACCCACCCGGTCGCCGCCGCGGTCCTCGAAGACGGTGCGGCCGGAGGGCCTCCGAGGATCCGGTTGGCGCCTGAGCTTCCGGTACACGCCTCGCTACGCCGGCGGCGCCAGGCGTGCACCAGAACGACCAGGGAGCGGTCAGATCGGGGTGGCGGCGGCGTAAACCTCCACACGTCGCCGACGGTAGCGCCGCCGGGTCAGGCGGAAGCGCCGTGGCCGGGCGGCATCGGGAGGTCGGCGGGTGCCGACGGGAGGGCGTTCAACGCGTCGATGAGGGTGCGGAGGCGGCCGTAGCGGTTGAAGTCGAAGCGGATGGCCAGGCGGGGGAGCTCGGGGTGGTCGTCGTCGGCGGCCTCGGGGCCGGTGGGGCCCGAGCGCTCGATGCCGCCGGCGACGGCCAGGTCGCCGAAGTCGGCGTTCAGCCGGGCCAGTTCGGCGTCGGTGGGCGGCTGGCGTACGCGGATGATCAGGGTGGCGCCCGTCCAGCGGATGGAGTGGTAGTTGCGGTAGAAGCCGCGGATCTCGGCCACGGCCTCGTCGACGTCCTCGGTGACGAGGAACAGGTCGAGGTCGTGGTCGTGGATGTAGCCCCGGGGGGCGATCTCGGTGGCGAGGAAGGACTGCCACTCGTCCCAGTAGGTGCCGCCCGGCGTCTCGAGGAAGACGATGGGCGCCGGCAGGCTCTTGCCGTTCTGGAGGAGGGTGAGCAGCTCGAAGGACTCGTCGAGGGTGCCGAAGCCGCCGGGTAGGACGACGAACCCGTCCGACTCCTTGATGAGCTCGAGCTTCCGGGTGAAGAAGTACTTCATGGCCACGAGCTTCGGGTCGCCCTTGATGAAGGGGTTGGGCTCCTGCTCGTGGGGGAGGCGGATGTTGACCCCGAAGGAGTGCTCCCGCCCGGCGCCCTCGATGCCGGCGGCCATGATCCCCGGGCCGGCGCCGGTGATGACCATCCACCCCTCGGCGGCCATGGCCCGGGCGAGGTCGCGGGCCTGGAGGTAGAGCGGGTCGTCGGGCTGGGTGCGGGCCGACCCGAAGATGGTGATCTTCGGGTAGGCGCGGTAGGGCGCGAACATCTCGAAAGCCACGGCCATCTCCCGCAGGGCGGCGGTGGCGATCTTCAGGTCGAGGCGGTCGGCATCGTCCGCCGCGAGGTCCGTGGCGGTGGCCATCAGCTCGAAGAGCAGGTCGCGATCGGCGGTGGCGCCGGCGAGGTCCAGGAGCCTCGAGATCGCCGCGTCGATCTCGGGGTTGCCGCTGCTGCGCGCCGGCCGCCCGCTGGGGCCCAGCTCGGTCATCCGGTGGCGGCGGCGACCCGGCCGTACAGCGTGGTGCGCTGCTCGAGGGTGCGGCCCAGCGGCTCGACCAACGCCCGGAAGTCGGCCTCCTCGGCCATCTGGCCGTGACTGGCGCCGGCCGCCCGCGAGATGTTCTCGTCCATCAGCGTGCCGCCGAGGTCGTTCACGCCGGCCTGGAGCAGCTGGCGGGCGCCGCCGAAGCCCAGCTTCACCCAGGAAGCCTGGACGTTGTCGATGCTGCCCCGGTAGGCGATGCGGCCGACCGCGTGCATCAGGACCGACTCCCGGAAGGTGGGACCCCGGCGGGCCTTGCGCTGGAGGTAGATGGGCGCGGCCATGTGCACGAAGGGCAGGGGCACGAACTCGGTGAAACCGCCCGTCTCCTCCTGGAGGGCCCGGGTGCGCACCAGGTGGCGGGCCCAGCTGCGGGGCTGCTCGATGGAGCCGAACATGATGGTGATGTTCGAGCGCAGCCCCACCGAGTGGGCGGTGCGGTGGGCGTCGAGCCACTCGTCGGTGTCGATCTTGTCGCTGCACAGCACCTTGCGGACCTCGTCGTCGAGGATCTCGGCGGCGGTGCCGGGCAGCGTGCGCAGGCCGGCGTCCATGAGGCGCCGGAGGTACACGTCGAGCGGCTCGCCGAGGCGCTTGGCGCCCTCGGTGACCTCGAGGGCGGTGAAGCCGTGCACGTGGATGTCGGGCGCCGCCTCCTTCACCGCGCGGGTGACGTCGATGTAGTAGTCGCCGTCGAAGTCAGGGTGGATGCCGCCTTGGAGGCAGACCTCGGTGGCGCCTCGGTCCCAGGCCTCGCGCACCCGCTCGGCGATGTCGTCGAGGGTGAGCAGGTAGGGCTTGCCCCGCAGGTTGAGCGACAGGGGGCCCTTCGAGAACCCGCAGAAGCGGCACTTGAAGGTGCAGACGTTCGTGTAGTTGATGTTGCGGTTGTGGACCCAGGTGACGACGTCGCCCACCGCCTCGGCCCGCAGCTCGTCGGCGAGGGCGGCCACCGCGGCCACCTCGGGCCCCCTGGCGCTGAAGAGGGTGACGATGGCGTCCTCGTCGACCTGCTGGCCGGCCCGCACGCCGGCGAGGACCTCGGCCACGGCGCTGTCCGCGCTCATGCCCGTCGTGTTTCCGGGGGCTGGCGGCGGGGGGATGAGCACCGGCGGCGCCTCCTCGGCCCCCGAGTACCAGTGGTCGTCGCGTCCCAGCCCCTCGGCGTCGCTGCGGTCCATCACCGGGAAGCGCACGGCCTCGTCGAGCCAGCGCTCTGGCTCGAGGACGTACTCGGGGTAGACGGTCAGGCGCGGGGCGAGGGTGTGGCCGCGGGCCTCGGTGACCGAGCGCAGGCGGTCCAGCGCGGGCCAGGGGCGCTCGGGGTTGACGTGGTCGGCGGTGACGGGGGAGACGCCGCCCCAGTCGTCGATGCCGGAGTCGAGCAGGGGGCCGAAGTCGTCGGAGAGGTTGGGCGGCGCCTGGAGGTGCACTTCCGGGGGCAGGATCAGGCGGGCGAGGGCGATGGCCTCGAGGTACTCGTCGTCGGGGCAGGCCGGGTGGAGGTGCATCGCGGTGCCGGGCTTGGGCAGGAAGTTCTGGACGATCACCTCCTGCACGTGACCCCAGCGGCGGTGGGAGGCGGCGATGGCCTCCAGCGCGGCGATGCGGTCGTCGCGGGACTCGCCGATGCCGACGAGGATGCCGGTGGTGAAGGGGATGGCGAGCTCGCCGGCGGCCTCGAGGGTGGCGAGGCGACGCTCGGGGGTCTTGTCGGGTGAGCCCCGGTGCGCCTCGAGGTCGGGGTTGAGGCTCTCGACCATCATCCCCTGCGACGGGGAGACCACACGGAGGGCGGCCAGCTCGTCGGGGTACAGCGCGCCGGCGTTGGCGTGGGGGAGCAGGCCGGTCTCCTGGAGGACCAGCTGGGCCATGGCCGCGAGGTACGCGACGGTCGAGGCGTAGCCATGCTCGGCCAGCCAGTCGCGGGCGGCCGGGTAGCGCACTTCGGGGCGCTCGCCGAGGGTGAACAGCGCTTCGTGGCAACCGGCTTCGGCGCCGGCGGTGGCGATGGCGACGACCTGGTCGGGGGCGAGGTACGGGTGCTCGAGGCGGGCCGGCGGCTGGGCGAAGGTGCAGTAGCCGCACTTGTCCCGGCACAGCATGGTGAGGGGGATGAAGACCTTGGGGGAATAGGTCACCCGGTTGCCGTGAGCGGCGTCGCGCACCGCTCGCGCCTCCGCCTGGAGATCGGCGAGCGAGCGGTTCGTCAGCACCATGGGCGGAATCTACCTAGTCAATCGTTCTTCGCCTGACGGCTCATCACATCGTCGTGGCATCCTCGTCCGCCGTCGGCCGCACTCAGGGCCGACACTGCTACGTTGACCACCAGAACACGGGAGTCCGGTGGACCGGGCTGAGAGGGTGGGCTGGCCAGCCCCCGACCGTCGAACCTGATCCGGGTCATGCCGGCGCAGGGAAGTTCGGGATCGCACCGATCCGCCCTCTCAACCTGCCGGGCACGAACGACAGGAGCGAGCGCGTGATCATCGAGGTGCAGTGCCTGCCCCAGCCCCTGGGGACCCCGACGGATCGCTACGCCCACGTCGACGCCGCCATCGCGGTGATCCAAGCCTCCGGACTGCCCTACGAGGTGGGCGCCCTCGGCACCACCGTCGAGGGGTCGCCCGACGAGCTCTGGACCCTCGTGCGCGCCGTGCACGAGGCGACGCTCCACGCCGGCGCCGAGGCCGAGGTCACCGTCTTCAAGGTGGCGGAGGCCGCCGCCGGTGCCGAGCAGCCCACGGTGGCGGGTCTCACCGACAAGTTCCGCGACGGCGCAGTATGAACGCCGCCGCAGCGACGCCGGCGCCCGCGGCGAGCAACGGCCGCCGTCGGCGCGTCGTCGACACCGCCCTCGCCGTCGGCCTGCTTGCCCTCCTCGTGGCGGCCTGGCAGGCCTACGTGCGGGTCTTCGACGTCGCCCCTTACCTGCTGCCGCCCCCGAGCGACGTGTGGCAGGCCTTCACCGAGATCCGCGGCACCCTGCCCGGCCACATCGGCGCCACGGTGACCGCCGCGGTGCTGGGCCTCGTGGTCGGGGCCGCCGTGGCCGTCGCCCTCGCCGTGGTGATCGCCACCGTGCCCCTGGTGCGCCGGGTCGTCCTGCCGTTGCTCGTCGTCTCCCAGTCCATCCCCATGGTCGTGGTGGCGCCGCTGCTCATCGTTTGGCTGGGCTTCGGTCTCGCCCCGAAGGTCGTGGTGGTCGCCCTGATCGTGTTCTTCCCGGTGGTCGTGTCCACCGTGGCGGGCATCGACGCCACCGACCGCGACCTCGTCGACCTCGTCCGCAGCATGGGGGCGGGACGGGCGCGCCTGCTGCGGACCGTCCAGGTCCCCGCCGCCCTGCCCGCGTTCTTCGCCGGCCTCCAGGTCTCGGCCGCCTACGCCATGCTCGGTGCGGTCATCGCCGAGTGGATGGGAGCCTCCGAAGGACTCGGCATCTTCCTCACCCGGGCGCAGACGTCGTTCCGCCTGGACCGGGTCTTCGTGGGCATCGCCGCCATCGCGGTGGTCAGCGTCGCCCTCTTCCTCGTCGTCCGCCTGATCGCCCGGCTGGCCACCCCGTGGCAGCACCCCCGACTGGAGCACTGACATGCACCGCACCCCTCGGCTCCCTCGCCGGGCCCTCGCCCTGTTCGCCGTGGTGGCCCTGGTGGCCGCCGCGGCGGCCTGCTCCTCGGGCGGCAGCCAGGACGCCAGCAGCGACGGCGGCGGCGACCTGCGCAGCGTGACCCTGATGCTGAACTGGACCCCCAACGCCCAGCACGCCGGCATCTACGCCGCCGACGAGCTCGGCTACTACGAGGACGTCGGCATCGACCTCGAGATCGTCGAGCCCGCAGAGACCGGCGTCGAGCCCGTCGTGGCCTCGGGAGAGGCCGAGTTCGGCATCGCCCAGGCGGAGTCGCTGCTCCCGGCCCGTGCGGCCGGGATTCCCGTGGTGTCCATCGGCACCCTCCTGCCCCACAACGACTCGTCGCTGATGGCCCTCGCCGACGCGGGCATCGCCCGTCCGCGTGACCTGGAGGACCGCACCTACGGCGGCTACGGGGGCTCGCTCGAGACCGAGCTCATCAACCGCCTGGTCGAGTGCGACGGCGGGGACCCCTCGAAGGTGGACTTCGTGGAGGTCGGCAACGTGGACTACCTGACCGGCATGCAGCGGGGTCGCTTCGACTTCGCCTGGGTCTTCAACGGGTGGGACGCTCTGCGGGCCGACACCGTCGACGGGGTCGACGTCACGACGCTGCCCTTCATCGACTACGAGGAGTGCATCCCCGACTGGTACACGCCGTTGCTGTTGACCAGCGAGTCGACCATCGCCGACGACCCCGAGCTGGTGCGGGACTTCCTCGCCGCCACGGCCCGGGGCTACGACCTCGCCATCTCGGATCCCCAACAGGCCGCCGACCTTCTCCTCCAGGCCGCCCCGGAGCTGGACCGGGACCTGGTCGAGGCCAGCTCGGCTTACCACGCCGGCCGCTTCGCCGACGAGGGCGCGCCGTGGGGCGTCGAGGACGCCCAGGTGTGGTCGGACTTCGGCGACTTCCTCGTGGGGGCCGGGCTCCTGGAGGAGGCGATCGACACCGACGCCGCCTTCACCAACGAGTTCCTGCCCACGGACCCCGCCCCGTCGCCGCCGTCGCCGTGACCTCGGGCGCGGCCGTCGAGGTCGCCGGGCTCCACCATCGCTACGCCGGGCCGGACGGGGTCGTCCCCGTGCTCGACGGCCTCGACCTCGAGGTCCCCGAAGGCGAGTTCGTCTCCATCGTGGGCCCGAGCGGCTGTGGCAAGAGCACGCTGCTGCGCCTCCTGGCCGGCCTCGAGGCGTCGGCGGAGGGTCGGGCCCTCGTCCACGGGCGCACCGCTTACATGCCCCAGCGTGACGCCCTTCTGCCGTGGCGGCGGGTGCTGGGCAACGCCGTGCTCGGCGCCGAGGTGCGGGGCGTGCCCACGGGGCAAGCGCGCCAGGCCGCCGAGGCGCTGGTCGAGCGGTTCGGGCTGGCCGGCTTCGAACGGGCGTGGCCCTCACAACTCAGCGGCGGCATGCGCCAGCGCCTCGCCCTGTTGCGCACCTTCCTCACCCCGGCAGAGGCGCTGCTGTTGGACGAGCCCTTCGGCGCGCTGGACGCCATCACCCGGCGGCAGTTCCAGCAGTGGCTCGAGCAGGTGTGGCTGGCCGACGGGCGCACGGTTCTGTTCGTCACCCACGACGTGGAGGAGGCGCTGGTGCTGTCCGATCGCGTGGTGGTGCTCTCGCCCCGCCCAGCCCGCATCGTCACCACCGTGGTGTGCCCGTGGCCCCGCCCCCGGCCCGTCGACCTCGTCACCCGGGCCGAGGTGGTGGCCCGCAAGGCGGCGCTGCTCAGGGCTCTCGATCCGTCTCCGAGCTGACCGACTCGTCCTCGCCGTCGGGCGTCGGGCTGGTCGCGCCTTCGCCGACGCCGTTCGCGGCGTCGCGCCGATCGGCACGCAGGCTCAACAGGATCGTGATGGTGAGGACCGCGGCGATCACGAGGAGGCTGGCCCACGTGGGCACGTGGTACAGGTCGGCGCCGAGCATCTTCAGGCCCACGAACGCGAGGATCACGCCGAGGCCCTGGTTGAGGTAGCGGAACTTGTCCTTGATGCCCGAGAGGCAGAAGTAGAGCGCCCGTAGGCCGAGGATGGCGAAGGCGTTCGACGAGAACACGATGAACGGCTCTCGAGAGACGGCGAGGACGGCGGGGATCGAGTCGAAGGCGAAGATGACGTCGGTGGTCTCGATCAGCACCAGCACGGCGAACAGCGGTGTGGCGAGACGTGCTCCCGACCGGCGGGTGAACAGCTTCTGGCCGTCGTACTCGGGGGTGGTGGGCACGACCCGGTTGATGATGCGCAGGGCCGGGTTCTTCTCCGGGTGCACGTCCTCCTCGTCGTGGGTCGAGATCTTCCAGGCCGAGTAGAGCAGGAAGGCGCCGAAGACGTAGAGGACCCAGTCGAAGCGCTCGAGCAGGGCGACGCCGGCGAAGATGAAGAACGCGCGCAGTACGAGCGCACCGAAGATGCCCCAGAAGAGCACGCGGAACTGGTACTTCGCCGGCACGGCGAAGTAGCTGAAGATCACGGCCCAGACGAAGACGTTGTCGATCGAGAGGCTCTTCTCGATGAGGTAGCCCGAGAGGTACTCGCCGGCGGCGGCGGGGCCGTGCCAGCCGAGCATCACGAAGGTGAACGAGAGCCCGATGGCGATCCAGACGCCTGACTCGATGAGGGCTTCCTTCAACGAGATCTCGTGGGGTGTGCGGTGCACGACCAGCACGTCCACGAGCAACAAGGTGGTGATCACCGCCAGCAGGGCGGCCCACGCCCACAGGGGCACCTCGAACGAGGCGAAGTGCTCCGAGCCGGACGAGCCGGAGGCGCGCGTCGCGAGGCCGGCGAGGCTGGCGGGCAGCGGGACGGGGGTCATCGCGGCACCGGGGAGGAGAGAGGCGGCGAGGTCAAGGCAGCTTGGCGGCTGCCGCCCGATCCACCAACCACACCAGACGCTCGGCCCGGAGACGGGTGGCGGGCAGATCCTCGCCGCGAGCGACGGCGGCGAGCGCGTCGGCCTTCTGCTCGCCCACGACGGTGACGACAGCCATGCGCGCTCGGGCGATGCCTGCGAACGTCAGGGTCATCCGTGGGTGGGGGTTGTTCCCGAGCGGGTCCTCGTTCATGACCACCAGGCGGCCAGGGTCGGCGTCGAGGGCCGCGGAGCCAGGGAAGAGGGACGCGGTGTGCCCATCGGCGCCCAACCCGAGGTGCACGAGATCGAACTTCCCCAGTTCGCCGAGACGGAGCTGGTAGGGGTCGGCGCCTTCCTCGCAGCGCATCGGGTAGTTCGCATCGACCGCTCCGACCCGCTCGAGGAGGGCCTCGCGCCCGAGCCGGTAGTTGGAGCCCGGGTGGTCGAGGGGCACGCAGCGCTCGTCGCCCCAGTAGACGTCGACCTTCCACCAGTCGATCTGCGTGCCGCCTACGTCGGCGAGACGCTCGTAGCAGGAACGGGCGGTGTCGCCCCCCGAGAGAGCGAGCGCGAAGTTGTCGTTGGGACGGGTGTGGAAGGCCTCGATCACCCGCTCGGCGAACTCGGCGGGGACATCGTCGACGACGACGAGATCACCGTTCATCGAGGGCGTTGCCTCCGGTCCGGGCCAGGCATGGGCCGACGATAGACCGCGGGGGGACCGACCTCACCGCTGACGGAGCTGCTGCGCCTTGTGGTCGAGCACGCCCAAGAGCTCGTCGAAGGACTTGGAGAATGACGCCAGGCCCTCCTCCTCGAGGACGCGGGTGACGTCGTCCATGTCGACGCCGACGTCGGCGAGGGTGTCGAGGACGGCCCGGGCGGCCGCGGGATCGGCATCGACCCGACGGGCCACGGTGCCGTGGTCCTCGAAGGCCCCGAGGGTGTTGTCGGGCATGGTGTTCACCGTGCGGGGGCCGATCAGCTCGTCCACGTAGAGCGTGTCGAGGTACTCGGGGTTCTTCGTGGAGGTCGACGCCCACAACGGGCGCTGGACACGGGCTCCCTGGGCCTCCAATGCGTCCCAGCGCGGGCCCGAGAAGCGCTCGAGGAACAGCTGGTAGGCGCACTGTGCCTGGGCGACCGCGGCCTTGCCGCGCAGGGCCAGGGCAGCCTCGGTGCCGATGGCCTCGAGACGGCGGTCGACCTCGGTGTCGATGCGGCTCACGAAGAAAGAGGCGACGCTGCTGACCGCACTCAGGTCGCCTTCGGCGGCCTCGAGGCCGGCGAGGTAGGACTCGATGACCTCGTCGTAGCGGTCGAGGCCGAAGATCAGGGTGACGTTGATCGAGCGGCCCTCGGCGATCATCTGCTGGATCGCCGGCAGGCCCTCGACGGTGCCGGGGATCTTCACGTAGAGGTTGGGGCGGGCGATCGTGGTGTGCAGGTGCCGCGCCGCCTCGATGCTGGCGTCGGTCGCGCGAGCCAGCCCGGGGGTGAGCTCGAGCGAGACGTAGCCGTCGAGGCCGCCGCTCGACTCGTGCACCGGGGCGAGGATGTCGAGGGCGTCGCTGATGTCCCGGGTGACGGCCGCCCAGTAGCTGTCCACGGTGCTGCTGCCCGCCGCGGCAAGCTCGGCCAGCTGCGCGTCGTAGGCGTCGCCTGTGGCCATCGCCTTCTGGAAGATGGTGGGGTTCGAGGTGACCCCCCGCACGCCCCGGGCCACCCACTGCTCGAGCTCACCGCTGGTGATCCAACCCCGCTTGAGGTTGTCGAGCCACGGGCTCTGGTCCTGCTCGTCGAAGAGCTGCTGCAGTCGGGTCATCGTCGGTGGCTCCTGGGCGGGGTGGTGTCGGATGGGGGGGCCGGGTGGGAGGCGCTCAGGCGAGAAGGGCGCCGGCGCGCTCGGCCACGTGGTCGGGGTTGATGCCCAACTCGGCCAGGGCCACGTCGCCCGGTGCCGAGATGCCGAAGCGGTCGATCCCGACGGAGTCGTCCACCCACTGGGCCCAGCCGAAGGTGGCGGCGGCCTCGACCGAGAGCCGGGGCACGCCCGGCGGGAGCACCGCGGCCCGGTAGGACTCGTCCTGGAGCTCGAAGAGCTCCCAGCTCGGCATCGACACGACACTGGCGGCCACGCCGTCGGCGGCGAGCTGCTCGGCGGCAGCGAGGCAGACCGCGACCTCGCTGCCGGTGCCCACGAGGACGATCGCCGGGGCGTCGACCGAACGCACGGTGTAGGCGCCGCGCGCCACGCCGTCAGGGTCGACGCCTTCGAGCACGGGGAGGTTCTGGCGGCTGAGGATGAGGGCGGTGGGCCCGTCGTGGCCGATGGCGAACCGCCAGGCCTGCGCCGTCTCGTTGGCGTCGGCAGGCCGGACGACCGTGAGCCCCGGCATGGCCCGCAGGGAGGCGAGGTGCTCGATGGGCTGGTGGGTGGGGCCGTCCTCGCCGAGGCCGACGGAGTCGTGGGTCCACGAGTAGATGACCTTGGCCCCGCTGATGGCCGCGAGGCGCACCGCGCCCCGCATGTAGTCGGCGAAGTTGAGGAACGTACCGCCCACCGGCACCACGCCGCCGTGGAGGGCCATCCCGTTCATGATCCCGCCCATCGCGTGCTCGCGGATGCCGTAGTGGAGGACCCGGCCGGCGGGCTCGTCGGCGCTGAGGGAGTTGGCCCCGACGATCTGCGTGCCGGTGTTGCCGGTGAGGTCGGCGCTGCCGGAGAGCAGGCCGGGCACGACCTCGGCGGCGGCGGTCAGGCAGTCACCGCTGGCCACCCGCGTGGCGACCTTCTCGCCGGGCACCCAGGTGGGCAGCTTGGCCTCCCAGCCCGTCAGGCCGGTACCGGCGAAGCAGGCCTCGAGCTCGGCCCGATCGCCCGGCCAGGCGCCGAGGCGGTCCTCCCAGCGCCTGCGGGCCTCACCACCTCGGCGGCCGGCGGCGCGGTAGTGCTCGAGCACGTCGTCGGGCACCCAGAAGGTCTCGTCCGGGGGCAGGCCGAGCAGCTCCTTCGTGACGCGGACCTCGTCCTCGCCGAGTGGCGAGCCGTGCGCCTTCGCCGTGTCGGTGAACTTGGGGGAGGGGTAGCCGATGTGGCTGCGCAGGACGATCAGCGAGGGCGCGTCCTCGACGGCCATGGCCCGCCGGAGGGCCCCCTCGAGGGCGTCGGTGTCGTTGGCGATCTCGCCGACGTCGTCGACGTGCCACCCGTAGGCCTCGAAGCGCTTCGGAGCGTCGTCGCTGAGGGACAGCTCGGTCGGGCCGTCGATGGTGATGTGGTTGTCGTCGTAGACGTAGACGAGGCGGCCGAGCCCGAGGTGGCCGGCGAGCGACGCCGCCTCGTGGCTGATGCCCTCTTCGAGGTCGCCGTCGCTGCACAGCACGAAGGTGTGGTGGTCGACGAGGTCGGCACCGAAGCGGCTGCGCAGCCAGCGTTCGGCGATGCCCATGCCCACCCCGTTGGCGAAGCCCTGGCCGAGGGGGCCGGTGGTCACCTCCACCCCGGCGGTGTGGTGCACCTCGGGGTGGCCGGGGGTGGCGCTGCCGAGCTGGCGGAAGTCCCGCAGGTCGTCGAGGGTCAGGCCGTAGCCGGTCAGGTGCAGCATCGAGTACAGCAGCACGGAGGCGTGGCCGCAGGAGAGGATGAAGCGGTCGCGATCGGGCCAGGCGGGCGCCTCGGCGTCGTAGGTCATGACCCGGTCCCAGAGCACGTGTGCCACCGGCGCGAGCGCCATCGCCGTGCCGGGGTGTCCCGAATTCGCCCGCTGAGGCATGTCCATGGACAGGCCCCGGACGACGTTGATGGCCCGCTGCTCGAGGTCGGGATCGGACACGTTTCCTCCAGCGGGGGACGACGAGCGGTACGCGGCCCGACCCTACCCGAGCAGGTCGGTGAAGAGGATCATGGATGCGCGGGGCGGCCAGGGGTGCTCGCAGAGCGGGGCCGCGAACGGTGGGGGCTCAGGGCCCCCGTCAGCCGACAGGCGGTAGCAGCGTGTAGGGAACGACGGTGACGTGGCCGAGGTCGATGCGGCAGTGCGCCTCGACCGTGCCGTAGTCCTCGAAGTCGATCTCGCCACGCACCAGCTGCTGGCTGAACTTGCCCGGCTCGACCTGGAGCACCGACACGTTGCGAGCGATCTGCTCGCCGGCTCGGCGGTAGACCACTTCGAGGGCGCCGGTGCCCGCTTCGTCGGGGGCACAGCGGACGATGACGCAGAGGTGCGGTGCCCACGTCAGGGGAACCGGCTGGGGAGCGGCCGCCGAGAACTGGACGCCGGTCAGGTCGATGCGGGTCGAGGGCCCGGGGGCCTGACGCATCGCGACGTCGTCGATGAAGAGGGCCGAGACGATGTCCACGGCGGCGACTGTACCGAGCAGCCCCCGTCCCGCACCGCGCTCAGCACTGTCGTTCGCCGCCGATCCAGGTGCCGGCGACGGCCACGTCGGCGGTGAGGGCCACCACGTCGGCGCGCCGTCCCCGCTCGAGGGCGCCGCGATCGTGGAGGCCGAGCAGGCGCGCCGGCGTCGTGGCTGCCGCGGCCACGGCGTCGGCCAGTTCGACACCCGCCTCGCGCACGAGGTTGCGGATCGCCTGCTGCATGGTGAGGGCGCTGCCGGCGAGCGTGCCGTCGGGAAGTCGGGGGACCCCATCGTCGTCCACGCTCACCGCTATCGCCCCTGCATGGCCCGCCCGCCAAGCCACCGCGTCGGTGACGAGGGCGACGCCGCCGGCTCCCTTGGCGCGGAAGGCGAGTCGGAGGAGCGCCGGGTGGACGTGGGTCAGGTCGGCGATGAGCGAGACCGCCAGGCGGTCGTCGCTCAGCGCGGCACCGAGGAATCCCGGGGCCCGCTGGTGCAGCGCCCCGGAGGCGTTGAAGCAGTGCGTGACGAGCCGGGCGCCGGCGTCCACCGCGGCCTCGGCCTCCTCGTAGCTCGCCGCCGAGTGACCGAGCGCCACCAGGGCGCCTCGGTCTCTGAGGGCGGCGATGCCGGCCGCCACCCCGGTCACCTCGGGGCTCAGGGTGACCACCTTGACGATGGGAGGGAGCTCGGCCAGCCAGCCGGCGTCCACCGCGCGCAGGTGCTCGATCGGGTGGGCCCCGGCTTGGCCGCCGAGGAACGGGCCTTCCAGGTGCGCGCCCGCGATGGTGGGGCGCACGCCGTCGCGGCCGGCGGCGCGGGCGATGCGGGCGAGGGCCGCCGGGTAGGCGCCAAGAGGCGCGGTGACGAGCGTGGGGCACCAGGTCGTCACCCCCTGGGCGACGAGCAGTCCGTCCAACCGGTCCCAGTCGGCGCCCTCGGCGACCGCCACGTCGATGTCGTCGTGCCCGTTCACCTGGAGGTCCACGAATCCTGGCACCAGCGCGACATCGGGCACCGTGCCGGCGGTGGGGCGGAGCCCATCAATCTGGCCGGCGTCGTCGACCACGAGCTCTACGGGACCGGTCCAGCCCTCGGGGGTGAGTGCGCAGGCACCCCGAATCGCCCTCACAGGCCCGCCGGTACGGTGACGTCGCAGCCGGCGCCGGCACAGTGGCGCAGCTGGTGCAGCAGGGCCGAGAGCCCGGCGATCGCCGGGGCCCGGGCGGGATCGGACGCGACGTTCTCGAGCTCGTCGGGATCGGTCACTCGGTCGTAGAGCTCGATGTCGCCGGTGTCGTAGACCACGTAGGTGTAGCGATCGGTGCGCACGCCGTCGTAGTGGGGGATGCGGGCCGAGCCTCGCGGGGGGCTCTCGAGCAGCAGGGCGCGAGGAGAGGCGTCGTCGGCCCCAGGGCCGCCGGGGAGCGCTCGCCCGTCGAGGGCGAGGCCGGGGGCCGCGCCGGTCGCAGCGAGGATCGTGGCCGGCAGATCGACGATGGCGACTTGTCCGTTCTGGACGGCCCCGGGGGCGAAGCCCGCGCCCCGCACGACGAACGGCACCCGCACGACGTTCTCGTACGGCAGGACCTTGGCGAAGGGGATGCGGTGCTCGCCGAAGCTCCACCCGTTGTCCGAGACGAACACGATGAGGGTGTTCTCGAGCGCGCCCTCGTCGTCGAGGGCGCGCACCAGGCGGTCGACTGCCTCGTCGACCGCGAGGAGCGACTCGAGATAGCGCCGATAGGCCAACGTCGTGAGTTCCTCGAGGGTGTACTCGGTGCCGTACTCGGCGTTGTACCCGATCACGCCGAGCTCGAAGGCCTGCTCGATCTCCCGCACGTAGGCGGGCTTGTCGGAGAGGTCCTCCTCGCCGATGGCGGGGGCGTCGGGCAGCGCTTCGGCGGCGAAGGCGCCGAGGTGGCGCGGCGCCGGGGCGGGCGAGAAGGGCAACGCGCCCGGGCCCGTCCCGGTGTGGGGTGCCGTCGGCCAGAAGTCGAGGAAGAAGGGCTCGTCGCCACGGGCAAGGGCGCGGACCTGGGCAACTGCCTCGTCGGCCAACACGTCGGTCTGGTAGTCGGCATCGGCACTGCCCCGGTGGGTGATGCGGCCGTCCTCGTTGACGTCGTAGTCGAAGTAGTCGGTGGCGGTGGGGTCGACGAGCGAGAACCAGTGGTCCCAGCCCGGCGGCACGGCCGGCTGCGCGGCTCGGGTGTAGGCGTTGAGGTACTTGCCCACGTGGGACGTGGCGTACCCGGCGCGCTGGAGCCACACGGGAAGCGTCTCGTCATGGTCGAGGGCCGGGTACCCGCCGTCGGGCGGGGCGTTGTCGCGCACCCCGTTGTTGTGGGCGTACTGGCCGGTGAGGAATTGGGCTCGGGCCGGACAGCACAGGGGGAAGGTGGCGATCCCGTTGGTGAACGTGGTGCCTTCGTCCGCGAGCAGGGCCTGGGTCTGCGTCATCACCCGCAGGCTCTCGGCTGTCTGGTCGTCGGTCATGATCACGACCACGTTCGGGCGCTCGTCGCGGTCTTCGGCGGCACCGTCGTCCCCGTCGCCACAGGACGCCAAGGGCGACGCCAGGGCGACGAGGGCCAGGAGCGCTACCCACCGCCGCTGCATCTCGACTGTCTACTCCCCCCACGATGCCCACCGGGGCGCGACGGCGGTGGCTCGGTACGATTCGACGGTGGCCGAACCCCTGCTCGTGATGTCGACGCGCGAAGCGATCCTCGTCGAAGCTCGCCGCTGCTTCGCCGAGCACGGCTACGAGGGCACGTCCCTCAACGACATCGCCGATGCGGTGGGCATCCGCCGGCCGAGCCTGCTGTACCACTTCGAGTCCAAGCAGGCCCTGTACCGCGAGGTCTTCGAGACCGCGCTGGCCGAGTGGTACATCCTCATCGAGGAGGCGGTCACCGACACCGATCGCCACGGGTGGAACCTGCTCGAACGCGGTCTCACGGCGGGCTTCCGCTTCTTCATGGAGAACCCCGAGTTCGTTCGCCTCCTGCGCCGGGAGTTCCTGGAGAGCGGCGGTCACCTCGGCATCGACCTCGGCGCGGCCATGCGCCCCCAGTTCGAGCGCGCTGCAGGCTTCCTCGAGCGAGAGATGGACGCGGGTCAATTCCGCCGCCACGACCCCGAGCAGCTCCTGCTCACGGGCTACGGGGCCATGCTCAGCTACTTCAGCGATCTCCCGGTGATCGAATCGATGCTGGGCCGCGATCCCACCTCGCCGGAGGCACTCGAAGCCCGTCTCGAGCACATCCGCGAGTTCTTCCGCGCCGCCCTCCAGGTCTGAGCGCGGCCGTCGCCGTGGCGGCGGTTCAGGACGCGTCGGCCAGGCCGGCCAGAGCGAAGCGCACCAGTCGGTCCACGGCGTTGGCGTCGTCCTCGACGGCCCCAGGGCGCAGGACCCACCGGCCGGCGTCGTCCTGGCCGAGCACGGGTCGGAAGCTGCAGCGCGGGCCGAGGACGGTCACGGGGGACCGACGGACCGCCGGCCAGGTGAAGGCGATGGCGAGGGCCTGCTCGTGGGCAGCGGCGACCTCGCCGTCGGCCAAGGCGTCCAACAGGCGCACCGCGGCACGCCCCACGCGGGCCTCGGCGTGCACCTGCTCGACCCAAGGGTCGGCCTCGCCCTCCAGGCCGGGCGCCGAGCAGCGCGCGGCAACGTCAAGCCAGGCGGCGAGCGGGCCCGTCGGCGCGCCGGCGACCACCTCGGCGACGAGGGCGGCGGGCGCGGACCCGTCGCAGGCCTCGCCCAGCACCCGGAGCTCGCCCACCTCCACGTCCCAGACCCTGATCGGGTCCTCGCCGCGGAGGTAGGCGGCCGTGCTCGCCAGCGCCACCTTCGAGGCGAGGGGCTGCACCATCGGGTTCGCCAGGTAACCCGAGCAGACCTCGTCGAGGCGCGGGTCCCGCCCTCGGAGGGGGCCGAGGAACAACCGGTCGGCCATGACGGCGTCGTTCACGGGCCAGTTGTCCCACAGGAGGGGCGGGCGCCCGCTGAGGGCCCGCCCCCGCCGCAGGGCGTCCTCCTCGGTGATGGTGTCGTTCACCACGGCGGGCCCCGTCCACCCGATGGGCACGTCTTCGGGCAGGTCGGCCAGCGCCTCCAGGTAGGGCGTGGCCCCACCCGTGCCCGTGTACTCGGTGGGGATCAAGGCGAGGGTGGCCCGACCGTCGAGCCATCCGTGGAGCCATGAGGTGAGGGCGGCGTGCTCCTCGCCCAGTCCGGGACGGGGCGGGAGGTCGTCGAGCGCCAGCACCACCAGTTCGACCCCACGGTCGAGCATCGGTGCCAGCTTGGCGGCCAGCGCGTCGCGGTCGGCGGGGTCCCCGGCATCGATGGACAGGCCGGGCGAGATCGCGAAGCCCACCGTGAGGTCGCCGTCGGCGATGAGGCGCTCGAAGCCCGCGAGCGCCTCCGCCGGGTAGGGCTCCCGCCAGCGCTCACGGTGGTGGGGGTCGTCCTTCGGGGCGTAGACGTAGTGGGTCATGCCCCGGGCGGCGCACGAGCGGGCCACGTCGATGCGCTCGTCCCACGTCCAGGGCGGGCCGTAGAACCCCTCGATCAGCCCCCGGATCGCCCATGCCACGGCCGGACGCTAGGCGATGGCCACCTCCGGCTGCCCGGTGCGGGGGAGCGGCCACCCCCGTCACGTAACCTCCAGCAGATGTGTCCGACGCTGTCCGAAGCCGAGTCGAAGCGCCTGTTGGCCGCGCACGGCGTGCCCATCGCCGCCGAAGCCGTCGTCGACGGGCCGCAGGAGGCGGTGGCGGCGGCCGAGCGCCTCGGCTTCCCCGTGGTCGCCAAGCTGTGCGGTGACGCCATCGCCCACAAGACCGAGCGGGGCCTCGTGCGCCTCGGCCTGGCCGACGGCGACGCCGTGCGCCGCGCTGCCGAGGAGCTCCTCGCCGCCGCCCGCCCCGCGGACGGCGAGGTCGGCGTGCTCGTGGCCCCCATGGTGTCGGGCAACCGCGAGCTGATCGCCGGACTCCAGCGCGATCCGCAGTTCGGCATGACCGCCATGTTGGGGATCGGCGGCATCTTCGCCGAGGCCATCGCCGACGTGGCCTTCCGCCTCGTGCCCCTCGACCGCACGGATGCCCTCGAGATGGTCGAGCAGCTGCGCACCCAGGCTCTGCTCGGACCCTTCCGGGGCGAGCCCGAGGTCGACGTCGAGGCGCTGATCGACGTGCTCGTCGGGCTCTCCGCCGCCGCCGAGGCCAACCCGCAGCTGGTGTCGGCCGACCTCAACCCCCTCATCGTCCACGAAGGCCGACCGGTGGCCGTCGACGCGCTGGTCGAGCTCGAGGACGCCCTGGCGGGAGGGGCGGCCTGATGGCGCCGACCACCGAGCAGTTCCGTGCCCTGTTCGAGCCCCGCGGGGTGATCGTGGCCGGCGCCTCGAGCCACCCGGGCAAGTTCGGGTTCGTGTGCCTCCACAACATCTTGACCGCGGGCTACGGGGGCCGGGTCTTCGCCACCAACCGGGAAGGCGCCGAGGTCCTCGGCATCGAGTGCCTCACCTCCATCGACCAGGTGCCCGACGGCGCCGCCGACCTCGTGTTCATCTGCACCCCGGCCTCGACCAACATCGAGCTGCTCCAGGCGTGCGCCCGCAAGGGCGTCCGCGCCGCGTTCGTGGCGTCGGCCGGTTACGGGGAAGCGGGGGACGAGGGTCGCGTTGCCGAAGCGGAGCTCGTGGCCGTGGCCGACGAGCTCGGGATCCTGCTCGCCGGCCCCAACGGCCAGGGCGTGGTCTCACCCCCGTCGAAGCTGTGCGCCCAGATCGTGGCGCCGTACCCGCCCGCCGGGCACATCGGCGTCGCCAGCCAGTCGGGGAACTTCGTCTCGTCGTTCATGAACTTCGCCCAGCACAGCGGCATCGGCATCAGCCGGGCCGTCAGTGCGGGCAACTCGGCGGCGGTCACCGTGCCCGACTACCTCGACTTCTACGCCGAGGACCCGGAGACGAGGGTCGGCCTCGCCTACCTCGAGGGCATCAACGACGGGCGGGCCTACTACGACCGGCTGCGGTCGGTGGCCGAGCGCAAGCCCCTCGTCATCGTCAAGGGCGGTGCGACCGCCGGCGGCGCCCGGGCCGCGGCCAGCCACACCGGCTCGCTCGCCACCGACGACGCCGTGTTCGACGGCGCCATGCGCCAGGCCGGCGTCACCCGCGCCGCCACGGTGGAGGAGGCCTTCGAGGCGGCCGCCACCTTCGCCACCCAGCCCCGCCCGCGCGGGCCCCGCACGGTCATCTACACCACGGCCGGCGGCTGGGGGGTGGTCACCGCCGACGCCATCGCCCGCACGGACCTCGTGCTGCTCGACCTGCCCGACGACCTGCGCCGGACCATCGACACGAAGCTGCCGCCCCGCTGGAGCCGGAGCAACCCCGTCGACCTGGCCGGCAGCGAGACCCGCGACACCATCCCCGAGGTCATGGAGATCGTGGCCGGCCACGACGAGGTGGACGCGGTGATCTTCCTCGGGCTCGGCATCCAGGCCAACACGGCACGGATGGAGCGGGAGGGCCCCTTCTACCCGGGGCACGGCCTCGAGCGCATCGTGGCGTACCACGAGCGCCAGGACGCCCGCTTCGCCCAGGCCGCGGCCGACATCTCGGCGGCGACGGGCAAGCCCATCCTCACCGCCACCGAGCTGGCGACCACCGATCCCACCAACGCCGGCCCGGCGGCGGTTCGGGCCAGCGGGCGGCTGTGCTACGGCTCGTCCAACCGGGCGGTGACCGCCCTCGCCCACCTGTGGCACGACACGCGATGGCGTCAGCGCCGCGGCCTGCTCTGACCGGCCTCTGTCACCCGTGCGCCGCCTGATCCTGCCCCTCCTGCTCGTCCTCGTGGCCGTGGGCGCGGGCGTCGCGGCACTCGTGCTCGACGCCCGGGCGGCCGAGACGCCGGCCGCGGCGGAGCAGGCCGGGCCCATCACGCCCCTCTTGTCGGCCCGTCGGGTCCCCGACCTGGCATCGCAGGCGGGCGCCGACAGCCGCCTGCGGGGCGCGCTGGAGGGACTGGCCGGCGTCCTGCCGGCCGACAGCTGCCTCGTCGTGGAGGCGGACGGGCGATCCATCGTGGCTCACCGTCCCGAGGAGGCGGTCACCCCCGCGTCCACCGAGAAGGTGCTCACCGCGGCAGCGGCGCTCGGCGCGCTCGGTCCGGACCACCGCTACCGCACCCGGGTCGAGGCGATGGCCGGCCCCGCCGGTGGCGTGGTCGCCGGCGATCTCTACCTGGTGGGCGGCGGTGACCCGGTGCTCGCAACCGAGGCGTATGCCGCCCGCTCGCCGCAGCAGGATCGCGCCCACACGCGCCTCGAGGACCTCGCCGACGCGGTCGTCGCCGCCGGGGTGATGCGCGTCGAGGGTGGGGTCGTGGGCGACGAGGCGCGCTACTCGACCGAGCGCTACGTGGCCGACTGGCCGTCGCGCTACATCGACCAGAACCAGACCGGCCCCCTGTCGGCGCTGTCGGTGAACGACGGTTTCGAGAGCTTTCCGAGCGCCGACGATCCCGGTGCGCCGCTGCGAGCCTCGCCCGACCCGGCAGGCCAGGCGGCCGCGGTGTTCACCGTCCTGCTCCGCGAGCGCGGGGTCGAGGTCGTGGGCCCGCCTTCGACCGGGGCCGCACCGGCGAGCACCGTCACGATCGCCAAGGTGCGGTCGAAGAGGCTCCCACAGATCCTCGCCCAGCTGCTCACCTTCAGCGACAACCAGACCGCCGAGCTCCTCCTACGGGAGGTCGGCCGGGCGCAGAGCGGTGAGGGCACCACGCCCGCCGGCGCCGCGGCGGTCGAGCAGGTGCTGACCCAGGCCGGACTCGCCATCGGGCCGGAGGACGCGGTCGACGGCTCGGGTCTGGCCGAGGGCAACCGGCTCACATGCGCCACGCTGGTGGAGACCATCGAGGCCAACCCGACCCTCGTGGACGGCTTCGCCACCGGCGGCCAACCGGGGACCCTGGCCACGTTCGCGGGTACGCCCCTCGAAGGTCGCATCCACGCCAAGACCGGCTCGCTCAACCACGTGCGCGCCCTGGCCGGCATCGTCGACCTGCTCGAAGGCGGTGATCGGCTCACCTTCGCGTACATCATCAACAACCCGCCCTACATCAGCCCGGAGCAGGACGCCTTGCGGGGCCAACTCGGGGCGCTGCTCGCCAGCTACCCGGACCGGCCGCCCTTGGCCGACCTGGCGCCGGTCGAGGTCCCCGGCCAGGTTGGACGGGGGGCGGGCGACGCCACCACGACCACGACGACCGGGGACCCGGCGGCGACGAGCACCTCGGGGCCCGGCCCCGATGCGAGTTGACGGCGGCGGTGGGAGCACCTGGGGCTGCGACGGCGTCGGCGGTACCATCGCCCCCCGTGCGAGTGTTGACCCGACTCTCGTTCCGGGTCTGGCTCGCCGTGATCGGTGCCGGCGCACTTGCCCTGCGGGTCGGCTACACGCTCTGGGAGCAGGGCAACGAGGCGCCTGCCGGCGACGCCATCTACTTCTACGGTCAGGCGCGGGCGGTGGCCGACGGCATCGGCTTCATCGACCCCATCCTGTTCCAGGCCTTCCATCTGAAGCTCCAGGCCGCCCACCACCCGCCGCTCTACGTCGTGTACCTGGCGCTGATGTCGAACGTGGTCGGCACCAGCCCGCAGGCGTTGCGCCTGGCGTCGTGCCTCCTCGGCGCACTGATGGTGGTCGTGGTGGGCCTCGTCGGGCGTCGCGTCGCGGGGGAGCGGGCGGGGTTGCTGGCCGCCGTGGTCGCCGCGGTGTACCCGAACCTCTGGGCCAACGACGCCCTGTTGCTGTCAGAGCCGCTCTACGGCCTCCTGATCGCACTGGTGCTGCTCTGCGCCTACCGGCTGTGGGACGACCCCCGGCCACGGGAGGCCGCCCTGCTCGGCGGTGCCATCGGCCTCGCGACCCTCACCCGGGCAGAGGCCCTGCTGCTGTTCCTGATCCTGGCCATCCCCCTGATCTGGCTGTGCCGAAACCTCGACCGCGTGGGACGGGCCGTACTCGTGGCGGTGGCGCTCGCGACGGGGGCGTTCGTGATGGCGCCGTGGGTGGGCCACAACCTCTACCGGTTCAACCAGCCCGTCACCCTGTCCTACGGGCTCGCCGGCGTGCTGACCCAGGCCAACTGCGATCGGACCTACTCCGGCGAGTACCTCGGCTACTGGCACCCCGACTGTTCGTTCCTCGACGAGACCATCGGGCCCTCGGCGCAAGAGTGCCTTCGCAGCCCGGCGCGCTGCGCCCAGATCTACGCCGAGCAGTTCGGCGACGAGTCGGACGCCGCCAAGCTCGGCCAGGAGCTCGGGGTGCAGTACATCCAGGACCACAAGGGCCGTGTCCCCGTCGTCGTGGCGGCGCGCGTCGGGCGCATGTGGGGCCTGTTCCGGCCGGGACAACAGGTGCGCATCGACGCGGTCGGGGAGGGGCGCCCGCTGTGGGTGTCCCGGACCGCGCTGATCACCTTCTACGAGCTCGTGGCCGTGTCAGCGGTCGGCCTGTGGTTGCTGCGTCGGCGCAAGGTGCCCATCCTCCCGCTCGTCTCCATGGCCGTGCTCGTCACCGCGGTGGCGGCCATCGCCATCCCGGTCACGCGCTACCGGGTACCCCTCGAGGTGGCCATGGCCGTGCTCACCGGCGTCGTGGCCGACCAGTGCCTCACCTGGTGGCGCGCCCGCCGCCCGGCGCGCCACGGCCGCGACGGCACGCCGCCGACCGCAAGCGAATCGCCAGAGCCGGCGCGTGCCTGAGCGCCTACGCCGCTTCGACGTCCGCCTGGCAGGCGTCACCGGCCTGGCCCTCCTCCTGCGGCTGGCCTATGCCGTCGGCGTCCACGGGGACGACGCGCCACGCGGTGACGGCTTCTACTTCCACCACCAAGCGGTGGCCCTCAGCCAGGGCGACGGGTTCGTCAGCCCCATCGTGTGGCTCTACGCGAACGTCAACGTCCAGGCGGCCCACCATCCCCCGCTGTACTCGATCTACCTGGCCATCCCGTCGGCGCTCGGCATCGACAGCCCCCTGGCCCATCGGGTGGTGTCGTGCTTCGCCGGCGCCGCCATGGTGGCCCTCGTGGGGCTGCTGGCCCGGCGCCTCGCCGGCGGGGACGGCCGTGGCGACCGGGCGGGGCTCATCGCAGCAGTCCTGGCCGCGGTGTACCCACTGCTCTGGGTCAACGAGGGTTACGTGCTCTCCGAGCCGCTGTACGGCGTGACCATCGCGCTCGTCCTCTTCGCCGCCTACCGGGTCTACGACGATCCCAGGTGGCAGCGGTCGGCGGTCCTGGGCGCGGCCATCGCCCTCGCCGCTCTCACCCGCGCCGAGGCCTCGAACCTGCTGCTCTTCCTGGCCCTGCCGCTGGCGTTGCTGGTCCCCGCCCTGGCATGGAAGCGGCGCCTGGCCCTGCTCGTCGCCGCCGGGCTGGCCTACGGGCTCGTCGTGGGCCCGTGGATCCTGCACAACCTCGCCCGCTTCGACCAGCCCGTCTTCCTGTCGTACGGCGCAGCGGGGGTGCTCCCACAGGCCAACTGCGACGACACCTACGACGGGCCCTTGCTCGGCTACTGGAGCGGCCGCTGCGCCTTCCCGAGCCCGCAGGACATCCCCGAGATCCGCAACCCCGACCCCGACATGGAGGTCGTGGCCCAGCAGGGCCTCGAGTTCCTCGGCGACGGCGACGAGTCCGACGCCGCCGAGATCGGCATGCAGCGGGGCCTCGACTACATCGGGGAGCGACCGGGACGGGCGCTCGTGGTCTCGGCCGCTCGCGTGGGCCGGATCTGGGGCGTGTACCGCCCGGGGCAGAGCATCGACCTGGACACCGTCGTCGAAGGTCGGGGTCGCGCCGTGTCCACCATCGGCCTGGTCCTCTACTACGAGCTGCTGGCCCTCGGCGTCGGCGGTCTGGTGGTCCTGCGACGCCGAGGCGTGCCCATCCTGCCGTTCGTCAGTCTGGCCCTCCTCGTCACCTTCACGGCCGCAGTGGCCATCGGCGTCACCCGGTACCGCTATCCCGTCGACCTCGGCCTCGTGGTGTTGGCGGGGGTGGCGCTCGACGCCGCCTGGCGGTGGGCACGACGGCCGACGAAGAGGGCCAAGGCGCCGTCGTCCGCGTCGACCCGTCCCGATGCGCCCGTGGCAGCGGACGCGTGAGTGACCTCGGGGCCACGGCCGCCCTTCTCGCCGCGGAGCACCCCGATCGCGAGTGCTTCCGCGTGCCGGGCTACCTGCCATGGCTCTATGACCGGAACCCGGTCGGCCCGGCCATCCAGGAGAGCGTCGACCACAAGGGCAAGCGGGTCTCCCACTTCGCCCTGTTGCCGCAGCACTGGGCCCGCGGTGACGAGGTCGTGTCGTTCTGCGTGGGTGTCAACGGCGTGACCCGCTCCGGGTCCGGCCAGGCACACTTCCTCGCCCTGCTCCGGCGTGGCATCCGCGAGATGGGCCGCCAGGGCGTCGTGGCGGGCTTCGGGGTGACCAACGAGTCGTCCACCGCGATGACTCTCACCCGCACCGGGATCGGCAACGTCGGCCCGCTGCCGGTCGTCGTGCGACCGGCTCTTCCGGGCGGTCGCGGGGTGACCACCCGCGACGTCACGCCCGCCTGGTTGGCCGGCGACGAGTTGGCCGAGATGGTCGGTTCCCTCCCCGCGCCGTCCGACGGCGGTTGGACCCAGGTGTGGTCCCTCGAGACCCTGCGGTGGCGGCTGGCCAACCCCGCCGCCGAGTACCGGGTGCACGTCAGCGACGAGGCCATGGCGGTCACCACCCGCATGCGCCACCAGCACGTCCCCGTCACCGTCGTCCTCAAGCTCCTCGCCCGGACGCCCGCCCCCGGCCGCGGCGCCGGGGCGGCGCTCGTCGCCCGGGCCTGCAGGGTCGACCGGGCGCCGGCGGCGGTCTACGTCGGCTTCAACGACCGGGTGCCGTTCCGGGGCCTCGCCGTGCCCCGCCGCCTGCTGCCGTCCCCGCTGAACCTCGTGCTCTTCGGCGCCGACCGGGCGTCGGTGGCGGTGGGCGAGGAGATCGAGGGGCTGCCCCAGGACGAGGTCACCCTGCGCTGCTTCGAGCTGTTGGACTTCGACGCCCTGTGACCCCGACCGACCCGCACGACGGGGCCGCCGCGGGGGAGGCCGAGGAGGACGACCTCGCGGCGACCGCCGCCTTGCTGCGCCGGGAGCACCCGGAGGCCACGCGCTTCGACGACGCGACCTTCCTGCGCTGGCTCTACCGGGAGAACCCCCACCACCCGGCCATCGAGGAGAACGTCGACCGCAAGGGCAACCGGGTGGCCCATTTCGCGCTCGTGCCCCAACCCTGGCGCGACCACGAGCGGGCCGCCACCTTCGTGCTCTCGGTGAACGCCGTGACCCGATCCGGCCTCGGCAGCATGCACTTCGTCGCGCTGACCGCCCGTGGCACGAAGCGGGCCATCGAGCGACGGGACGAGCTCGGCGGGCTGATCGGCGGCATCGGCGTCACCAACGAGTCCTCGACCATGCCGGGTCTCCACCGCATCGGGGCCCGTCTCATCACCAGCCTGCCCGTCGTGGCCATCCCGCGTCTGGTTGGGCGGGGCCGAGGGGTCGAGAGCCACGACGTGGACGACGCCTTCCGGGCCGGCGACGACTTCGAACGCCTGGTGCAGGGCCTCGACGAGGCCCCGGCGCAGGGCTGGACGCAGCGCTGGACCCCTGAGTACCTGCAATGGCGCCTGGCCGCGCCCGGCGCCGGGTACGCATTGCATGCCGACCACGACGTGGTGGCGGTGACCACTCGGGCCAGCGCGAGAGGCGTGCCGGTGGCGGTCATCTTGAAGCTGCTGCCGCGCGGGCCGGCCCCCGGCCCCCGTTCCGCTCGCGCCGTGATCGCCGCCGCCCTCTCCCACCACCGGGTGCCGGTGGCGGTCTACGCCGGCTTCAACGCCCACGTCCCCGTGCGGGGCATCGCCATCCCCAAGCGCATCCAGCCGGCGCCCCTGAACCTGCTCTTCATCGCCCGCGACGAGGCGTCGCAGTTCCTCGGCCTCGACCTCGACGAGGCCGGCCCCCAGGCCCCTGCCACCTTCGACACCTTCGAACTGCTCGACTTCGACGCGTTTTGAATCGTTCTTCGCCTGGCGGCTCATCACACCGTCAGGACCGGCTTCTCCCTCGCCGGTCGCACCGGTGGGTCGCACAGTCGGAGGTGACGGCGGCCTCGGTCGTACCCGCGGGCGTCGCCCGACCTAGCCTCGCCACGTGGCTGTCCTGCCGATGTTCCCGCTGGGCTCGGTGCTGTTCCCGTCGGTCGTGCTGCCCCTGCACGTGTTCGAGGAGCGCTACCGGGCGTTGATGCGGGACTGCCTCGCCGGTGAGCGCGAGTTCGGCGTGGTGCTGATCGAGCGGGGGAGCGAGGTCGGCGGCGGCGACGTCCGCACCACCGTGGGCACCGTGGCCCGCATCGTGGAGTCCGAGGAGTACCCCGACGGCCGCTACGCCGTCGTGGCGGTGGGCGTTCGCCGCATCGTCGTGGACGAGTGGCTGCCCGACGCGCCGTACCCGCGTGCCGAGGTGCACGACTGTCCGGACCCCGAGGTGCGCGCCGACGCCGCCGGAGCGGCCCTCGGCACCATGTTGGGCCCGTTCCGGCGGGCCGTGGCCCTGAAGGGCGAGCTGGGGGAGAGCTCGGTCCCCGCCACCATCGAGCTGAGCGACGAGCCGGGCGTCGCCTCCTTCCAGGCTGCCGCGGTCGGGCCCCTCGGCCCGCTCGACCAGCTGCGCGTCCTCGGCACGGAGGGTGTCGTGGAGCGCCTCGAGCTGCTGACGACCCTGTTCGGCGAGGAGGGCGAGGTGCTCGAGGCCCGCTTGTCGGGTGAGCCGCCGGGGACCCACGGGTAGGGTGGGTCCACGGGTATGTCGACCGTCGGTGGTGACCGACAAGCGAGGAGCGGTGTGGCGAGCAGCATGAACCGGCCAGCGTCCCGGCACGATCCGGTGAGCCAGGCCAGCGACGTCAAGGACCTGCTCGTCGCGTACGCCAAGCAGGAGACGGTCGACCCGCTGAAGGGCCTCGGCCGCTTCGTGGGCTACGGCGCGGTCGCCATGTTGCTCATCGGCATCGGTGCCATCGAGCTCACCGTGGCCCTCCTCCGCCTGCTCCAGACCGAGACCGGGAGCCCGCTCACCGGCAACTGGTCGTGGGTGCCCTACCTCGTCACCCTGGTGGCCGCTTCGGGGGTGGCCTACCTGTCGATCAAGGCCATCAACCGCACGAGCGACAAGAGGAGCCAGCCATGAGCGCCACCGCCCCCATCAGCCGCGATGACATCGAGTCCAAGTTCCGGGAGATCCAGGGCGAGGTCGACGAGGCGGGTGAGGCGGCCCGCAACTACGCGCTGGTGGCCGGGATCGTCGTCACGGTGGTCGTGGCCGCCGCCGCGTTCTACTTCGGGCGGCGGCGCGGCAAGCTCCAGAAGACCGTCGTCGAGATCCGTCGGGTGTGATGGGCGCCGCGCTGCGCTTCCTGCGACGGGCGGGCATCGAGCGGGGGCTGTTCGAGGGCCGACGCGCGTGGATGATCCTCGGCGTGTTCGCCTGGGGGCTGCACTTCCTGAATCGGGCAGCGGGCCGCAACGAGGTGGTCGTGTACCGCGAAGAGCTCGCCCCGGGCGAGAGCGTCGTGATCCGGCGCGAGGCGGCTCCGGCCCTTCGCGGCCGCCGCCGACGCTCGTGAAGGTCCTGCTCCGCAATCCGCGACGCGAGCTCGAGGTCCCCGGTCCGATGAGCGTCGTGGCCCTGTTGCAGCGCCTGGACGTGCGCCGCGAGTCCGTGCTCGTGATCGCCGGCGACACCCTGGTGCCGGTCGACGCCATCCTGCCCGACGACGCCGACGTCGAGATCCGGCCGGTCATCTCAGGGGGGCACGCATGAAGTGCCGCGTCTGCCGTGAGCCCGCGGTCATCGACGTGCGCCGCCACAACGCCAACTTCTGCGTCGAGCACTTCGTGAAGCTCTGCCGCGACCAGACCGAGAAGGCCATCAAGGACTGGGACATGATCCAGCGCGGCGAGCGGGTCCTCGTGGCCGTGTCGGGCGGCAAGGACTCCCTGGCCCTGTGGGACGTCCTGCTCGACCTCGACTACGACGTCAGCGGTCTCTACGTGGGCCTCGGCATCGGCGACTACAGCGACGCGTCGGTCGAGCACGCCCGGGCCTTCGCCCAGCAGCGCGCGGCCGAGCTGATCGAGGTCGACCTGCCGGCGGACTACGGCTTCGACATCCCGGACGGCTCCCGGGCCGCCCGGCGGGCGCCGTGCTCGGCTTGTGGGCTGTCGAAGCGCCACGTGTTCGACGGCGCCGCCCTGGAGGGTGGCTTCGATGTGCTCGCCACCGGTCACAACCTCGACGACGAGGCCGCCGTCCTGTTCGGCAACGTGCTGCGTTGGCAGACGGACTACCTGGGCCGCCAGCTCCCGGTCCTGCCCGCCCGGGACGGGTTTCCCCGCAAGGTGAAGCCGCTGGTGCGTCTGGCCGAGCGGGAGACCGCGGCCTACTGCGTCGTGCGTGGCATCGACTACCTGGTCGAGGAGTGCCCCATGGCCGCCGGCAACCGCCACCTCGGCTACAAGGAGGCCTTGAACGCGATCGAGGCCACCTCACCGGGCAGCAAGCACGACTTCTACTTCGGCTTCCTGGCCCGCGCCTCCGAGCGCTTCCAGGCCGAGGCCGAGGAGGACCGGGAGGCGCTGGCCGGGTGCCTGGTGTGTGGTGCGCCCACGCCCACCGAGGTGTGCGCCTTCTGCCGGCTCGTCGAGCGGGCGGGTGGGAAGCAGGGCGAGCGGGCGGGTGGGAAGCAGGGCGAGCGGGCGGGTGGGACGCCGCGGGCCCACGTCGGCGCCCCGCAGCCGGTGGCACTGGGACGTCGTCCGTCGTGAGCCGCCCCTTCGCCGCAGGTGACCGGGTCCTGCTCATCGACACCAAGAAGCGTCGCTACCTGGTCACCCTCACCGAGGACGGCCAGTTCCACTCGCATGCCGGCTTCCTGCCCCACGCCGAGTTGCTCGGCCAGGGCGAGGGCGTCAGCGTCCGCAGCACCATGGGCGCCCGTTACACCGCGATCCGCCCCACCTTGTCGGACTTCGTGTTCAAGATGCCCCGGGGCGCCCAGGTCATCTACCCGAAGGACCTCGGCCCGCTCTTGTTGTTGGCCGACATCTTCCCGGGGGCACGAGTCCTCGAGTCCGGGGTCGGCTCCGGCGCCCTGTCCATGACCATGCTCCGCGCCGGCGCCGACGTCACGGGCTACGAGGTGCGCGAGGACTTCGCGGAGCGGGCACAGCACAACGTGACCGCCTTCCTCGGCGACGAGGGGGTCGACCGCTACCGCGTCGAGGTGCGCGACACCTACGAGGGCATCGAGCTCGAGGACCTGGACCGGGTGGTGCTCGACCTGCCCGAGCCGTGGCGGGTGGTGCCGCACGCAGAGAAGGCGCTGCACCCCGGCGGGATCCTGGTGGCGTACACACCGAGCATCCTCCAGGCCCGTCAGTTCCGGGAGACGCTCGACGACTCGGCGTTCGGCATGGCCGAGACGCTCGAGGTGCTGAACCGCAGCTGGCACATCGAGGGCCAGTCGGTGCGCCCCGACCACCGCATGGTGGCGCACACCGGCTTCCTCACCCACGCCCGCCTGCTCACGTCCTGAGGCCGTGAACGCGCTCGACATCCTGATCCTGGCTGCCATCATCGGGGCCGCGGTCGGCGGGTTCCGCATGGGCTTCGTGGCCCGCTCGACCTCCTGGGCGGGCATGGCCGTGGGCCTCGTCGTGGCCGCAGTGGCCTTGCCCCGCATCCTCGAGCGCGTGAACCTGGACGACCAGGCCATGTTGGTCGTGGCCATCGCCGTCCTCTTCGCCGGTGCCTTCGCCGGGCAGGCCATCGGCCTGCTCATCGGCCACCAGCTCAGCCTTGGCATCGAGACGGGCAAGGGCCAGGCGCTCGACCGGGGCGCCGGCGCGCTCGCCGGCATGGTCGGCATCCTCGTCCTGCTGTGGCTGATCCTGCCGACGATGGCGGCCGTGCCGGGCTGGTCGGCCCGCCAGGCGCGCACGTCGGCACTCGCGGGCTGGGTGCACGACGCGCTCCCCGAGGCCCCGGACGCGTTCCTCGCCCTACGCCAGCTGGTGGGGGAGGACCGATTCCCCGAGGTGTTCGATGCGCTCCAGCCCGCGCCGGACGTCGGGGTGCCCCCGGCCGCCACGGGGATCTCCGCCGAGGTGTCGGCACGCATCGTCGAGTCGACCGTGAAGGTCGAGGGCGTGGCCTGCGAGCGCGTGCAGGACGGCAGCGGCTTCGTGGTCGGCGACGACCTCGTGGTCACGAACGCCCACGTCGTGGCGGGGGAGGACAACACCGAGGTCGAGCGCTCGGACGGCACGCGGGTCCCCGCCGAGGTGGTGGCCTTCGACGCCGACCGCGACCTCGCCGTGCTCTCCGCACCCGGGCTCGGCCGGCCGGCGCTGCCCATCGCCACCGCCGCCGCGGGCGACGTCGGTGGCGTGTACGGCCACCCCGGCGGCGGACCCCTCGAGATCTCCCCTTTCGAGATCGCCCAGCAGGTCCGAGCCCAGGGCACCGACATCTACGACCGCAGCCGCACCGAGCGCGAGGTCTTCTTCTTGGCCACCGACCTCGCCCCGGGGGACTCGGGCTCGGCGTTGGTGAACCCCGATGGCGAGGTGGTGGGCGTCGCCTTCGCCATCGCCCCCGACCAGGACGGCGTGGGCTACGCGCTCACCGACGAGGAGCTGCGTGCCGTCCTCGACCTCGACCTCGACTCGGTGGTGGACACCGGCCCCTGCCTCAACTGAGGGCTAGGGCCAAGACGCGAGGAGCGCCGGCCCGGGGGCCGGCGCTCCTGCCGATCTGCTCCTGGAGCGAGATCACATCTCGATGAAGATGCACTCCCCGGGGCACTCCTCGGCGGACTCGATGACCGCCTCCTCCTGGCCGGCCGGCACGGCGGCGAGGCCCTCCGGGCCGCCCGGGTCCGAGAAGACCTTGTCGCCTTCCTTGACGTAGGCCAGGCCGTCGTCGAGGAGGGTGAAGACGTCGGGTGCGATCTCCTCACAGAGGCCGTCACCGGTGCACAGATCCTGATCGATCCAGACCTTCATTGGGGGGTGTCCTCTCACGATGTGGGGCCTGGGCCCCCAGACGTTTGCTCAGTGGGTCCACTCTAGCCCCTCCACCCGATAAACACGGAAATCCCGTGCAATTGACCACCCCTCGTGGCGGTCGTGTGAACGCCTCGAGAACAGCCCGCCCCCGCTCCGCCGCATCGGGCGACGGCCCGTGTATCGTCCGCGGGACGCGAGCGAGGAGGTGGTTGCCGTCAGCCAGCACGAGACAGAACGACGGATCGCCTCGTTGGAAGCCGAGCTGGACGAGCTCCGGGCTGAGGCGCGGACCGTGGAGGAGGAGGTCGTCTCCCTCCGCCGCCGGCTGCAGGAAGCGCCCAAGCGCGTCCGCACCCTCGAGGAGCGGCTGCTCGAGACCAAGGGCCAACTCGCCCAGGCGGTCTCCCAGAACGAGAAGCTGACCTACACGCTTCGCGAGGCGCGCGAGCACATCTCCACGCTGCGCGAGGAGGTCGACAAGCTGACCCAGCCCCCCTCCGCCTACGGCACCCTGCTCGGTCGCAACGACGACGGCACGGTCGACGTGTTCTCGGGTGGCCGCAAGATGCGGGTGGCCCTGCACCCCGAGATCGGCGACACCGAGATCGAGCGGGGCGCCGAGGTGGTGCTGAACGAGTCGCTCAACGTGGTGCTCGCCCGCAGCGGTGAGGTCACCGGCGAGGTCGTCACCCTCAAGGAGCTGTTGCCCGACCGCACCCGCGCCCTCATCGCCGGACGAGCCGACGAAGAGCGGGTGGTCGAGCTGGCCGACTCGCTGAAGGGCCAGCGCCTCCGCGCCGGCGACGCCGTGCTGATGGACTCCCGCTCGGGCCTCCTGCTCGAGCGCTTGCCGCGGCCCGAGGTCGAGGAGCTCGTCCTCGAGGAGGTGCCCGACATCTCCTACGAGGACGTCGGGGGCCTCGACGACCAGATCGAGCAGATCACCGATGCCGTCGAGCTGCCGTTCGTGCACCAGGCGCTCTTCGCGGAATTCCGGCTGCCGGCGCCGAAGGGCATCCTCCTCTACGGCCCGCCCGGCTGCGGCAAGACCCTCATCGCCAAGGCGGTGGCCAACTCCCTGGCCAAGAAGGTCGCGGAGGTGTCCGGCGACTCCGAGGCACGAAGCTACTTCCTCAACATCAAAGGTCCCGAGCTGCTCAACAAGTACGTGGGCGAGACCGAGCGCCAGATCCGCCTCGTGTTCCAGCGGGCCCGGGAGAAGTCGGAGGAGGGCTGGCCCGTCATCGTCTTCTTCGACGAGATGGACTCGCTGTTCCGCACCCGCGGCACCGGCATCAGCTCGGACATGGAGTCCACCATCGTCCCGCAGCTCCTCGCCGAGATCGACGGGGTCGAGACCCTGAAGAACGTGATCGTGATCGGTGCCTCCAACCGCGAGGACCTCATCGACCCGGCCATCCTGCGGCCCGGCCGCCTCGACGTGAAGATCAAGATCGAGCGCCCCGACGAGACCGCGGCCGCCTCCATCTTCAGCCGCTACCTCGTCAGCGACCTGCCCCTCGACCTCGGCGAAGTCGACACCCTCGGCGGCGGCGACCCCGAGAAGGCGGTGCGGGCGATGATCGAGACGACGGTCGAGGAGATGTACCGCACGGACGAGCAGAACCGCTTCCTGGAGGTCACCTACCAGAACGGTGACAAGGAGGTCATGTACTTCAAGGACTTCTCGTCGGGCGCCATGATCGAGAACATCGTGCGCCGGGCCAAGAAGCGGGCCATCAAGCGCCTCATCAACGACGGCGCCCGCGGCATCCGCGTCGAGGACCTCATCGCCTCCATCCACCAGGAGTACAAGGAGCACGAGGACCTGCCCAACACCACCAACCCGGACGACTGGGCGAAGATCTCCGGGAAGAAGGGCGAGCGCATCGTCTACGTGCGCACCCTGATCACCAAGGACGACGAGGACGCACGAGGCGGCCGGGCCATCGAACGCATGGCCACGGGGCAGTACCTCTAGCGGTGGGAGCTCCCTGATGGCGTTGCCCAAGATCATCGGCCTCGAGACCGAGTTCGGCATCGTCCTGCGGGGCACCGGCGAGTCCAACCCCATCGCCGCCTCGTCGGTGCTCATCAACGCCTACATGGGCGAGTTGGCCCGCGTCGCCGATGAGGCCCACCCCGTGGCGAAGGTGGGTTGGGACTTCGAGGACGAGTCGCCCGGCAACGACGCCCGCGGCCTCGCCCCCGAGGGGGCCATGGCCCCCGAGGTGGAGACCCATCTGATCAACGCGGTGCTCACCAACGGCGCCCGCTACTACGTCGACCACGCCCACCCGGAGTACTCCACGCCCGAGTGCGCCGACCCACGGTCGATCGTGGTGTTCGACAAGGCCGGCGAGCTGATCCTCCAGCGCTCGATGGCCGCCGCGGGTCGTCTCCTGCCCGACGGCCAGGAGATCGTCGTCTACAAGAACAACTCCGACGGCAAAGGCAACTCGTACGGCTGCCACGAGAACTACCTGATGGCGCGGTCGGTGCCGTTCTCGCGGATCGTCACCCACGTCACCCCGCACTTCATCACCCGCCAGATCTTCACCGGCGCCGGCAAGGTCGGCACCGAGGCCCCCGGACTCGGTCGCGACAGCATCGGCTTCCAGCTGACCTCCCGGGCGGACTTCTTCGAGGAGGAGGTCGGTCTCGAGACCACCCTGAAGCGGCCCATCGTCAACACCCGCGACGAGCCCCACGCCGACGCGCAGAAGTACCGCCGGCTCCACGTCATCGTGGGCGACGCCAACCTCTCCGAGGTCTCGACTCTGCTGAAGGTGGGCACCACCGCCCTCGTGCTGTCGATGATCGAGGACGACTTCCTGCCCCGGGAGTTCCGCTTCCTGGCCCCGGTGGCGGCCATGCGCCGGGTGTCCTACGACACCAGCCTCCGTGAGCCCCTCGACCTCGCCGACGGCTCCACCGTCACGGCCCTCGAGGTGCAGTGGGAGCTGCTCGACCGCGCCCGCAAGTACGCCGACGTCAACGGCCTCGAGTGCCTCGGCGCCGATCCCACGGTGGGGGAGGACGTGCTGGCCCGCTGGGAGGACGTCCTCACCCAGCTCGAGGCCGACCCGATGGGCCTCGCCGGCCAGCTCGACTGGGTGGCCAAGCACCGCCTCCTCGAGGGCTACCGGGACCGCCACGGCCTCGAATGGTCCGACGCTCGGCTCGCGGCGATGGACCTCCAGTACCACGACCTGCGCCCCGAGAAGTCGCTGTTCGCCCGCCTCCCGGTCGAGCGCTTCACCACCGACGCCGAGGTCGCGAGCGCGATCAGCGACCCGCCCTCCGACACCCGGGCGTACTTCCGGGGGCGCTGCCTCGAGAAGTGGGGCGACGACATCGTCGCCGCCAACTGGGACTCGCTGGTGTTCGACATCGGCGCCGAGACGCTGCGCAGGGTGCCCATGATGGAACCGACGCGCGGAACCCAGGCGCACGTGGGTACCTTGGTCGACGAGTGCACGACCGCTGCCGAGCTGTTGGAGCGGCTGGGGTCGTGAAGCAGACGGAGCGAACGGACAGGAGCGCCTGATGGCCGAACGAGAGCAGAAGCGCCGGCCCGCCCCCGCCCGCGAGGAAGCAGACGTCGACGAGGCGCCCGCCACCTCGGAGACCGGGGAGAAGATCAAGGCCGAGCTCGACGACCTCCTCGACGAGATCGACGACGTGCTCGAGACCAACGCCGAGGACTTCGTCCGCAGCTACGTGCAAAAGGGCGGCGAGTAGCCCCTTCCCACAACCTGGTGTCCACCTGACCGCTAGGTTGCCCGGCCATGCGACGCCGGGACTTCCTCCGTGCCGTTTCCGTCTCATCGGGGGCGGTCGTGCTCGCCCCCGCACTCTGGCGTCCGGTCGGCGCCACGACGCAGCAGGGGAGCGCTGTCGGGCCCTACGGCTCGATCGAGGGCCGCGAGCCCGACGAGAACGGCCTGCTCCTGCCGGAGGGCTTCACCTCCCGGGTGATCGCCCGTTCGGACGAGGAGGTCGAAGGCACGGGCTACTCCTGGCCCGTGTTCCCCGACGGTGCCGCCACCTTCCCCCTCGCCGCCGGAGGCTGGCACCTGGCGGTGAACTCCGAGAACCCCTTGGAGGGCGAGGGTGGCGCCAGCGGCATCACCTTCGACGCCGACGGCGAGGTGGTCGCCGCCCAGCGCATCCTCGAGGGCACGACCATGAACTGCGCCGGCGGGCCGACGCCCTGGGGCGCCTGGCTGTCGTGCGAGGAGATCGAGGGCGGCCTGGTGTGGGAGTGCGACCCGAGTGGCCAGACCCCCGCCGAGCCCCGCCCCGCGCTCGGCGCGTTCCCGCACGAGGCGGCGGCGGTCGACCCCGACGGCGAGACCCTCTACCTGACCGAGGACCGGCCCGACGGCCGGTTCTACCGATTCACGCCGGACGTCTACCCCGACCTCACCGCAGGGACGCTGGAGGTGGCGCAGGTGGACAGCAGCGGGGGAGTGACCTGGCTGGCGGTGCCCGACCCGAGTGCGGCCGACACCCCGACGCGCGAGCAGGTGCCCGACAGCACGGCCTTCGACGGGGGCGAGGGCGTCTGGTACGACCAGGGCTCGGTGTACTTCACCTCGAAGGGCGACGACCACGTTCGCCGGTACGACACCCGGGACGAGACGATCGAGATCGTCTACGACGGCTCGGGGGAGCTGACCGGCGTGGACAACATCACCCTCGAGCCCGGGACGGGTGATCTCTACGTGGCCGAGGACGGCGGGAACATGGAGGTCGTCATCCTCACGCCCGAGGGCGACACCGTCCCGTTCGTCCGGATCGTGGACGAGGGCGTGCCGGCCGACGGCCTACCGTCAGAGATCACGGGCCCCGCGTTCAGCCCTGACGGCACGCGGCTCTATTTCGCCTCGCAGCGCGGCGGCCCCTCCAACCGCGGCGTGAGCTACGAGGTGACGGGCCCGTTCCGTGCCGCCGACGCCGGAGCGACCGCCACCACGGCCACCACGCTGGCGGGAACGATCGGCGAGGACACCAGCTCACCGAGTGGTTCCGAGGTGCTCGAGGGCGATGACGACGGCGGGTCGGACTCGGCGCTGCCGCTCGTCGGCGGTGCGATGGTCCTCGGTCTGGCCGCGACCGGCGCCGCGGTGTGGTGGGTCCGCAACCGGGCCAACGGCGCCGAGGGTGGGTCCGACGACCGCGCTGAAGCCGAGGGCGGCGACGGAAGCGACCCTCCGGAGAGCCGATAGCCTCCGAGCCGTGACGCTCCCGTACTTCCCGGTCGAGGACGACCCCGGGCCCAGCTTCCTCAACCTCCTCCGAGCGCAGGGCCTCGAGCCCCGCTTCGCCTCCGGATCCGATGCCCCGGCGAACCCGCTCACCTTCAGTCACGGCACCACCGTGGTGGCGGTGCGCTACGCCGATGGTGTGGTGATGGCCGGTGACCGGCGCGCCACCTCGGGCAACCTCATCAGCCACCGCCACATGGACAAGGTCTTCCCCGCCGACCGCCACTCGGGGGTCGCCATCGCGGGCGCCGCGGGCCCGGCCATCGAGATGGTGAAGCTGTTCCAGCTCCAGCTCGAGCACTACGAGAAGGTTGAGGGCACCACCATCAGCCTCGAGGGCAAGGCCAACCAGCTCTCCCAGATGGTGCGGGGCCACTTGCCCGCAGCCATGCAGGGCTTCGCCGTCGTCCCCCTTTTCGCCGGCTACGACACCGCCCGCCAGGAGGGTCGCCTCTTCGAGTACGACGTCACCGGCGGCCGCTACGAGGAGAGCGAGTACGCCACGACGGGGTCGGGCAGCCTCCATGCCGGCGCCGTGGTCAAGATGGGCTATCGCCCGGACCTGACCCGCGAGCAGGTCATCGACCTCGTCATCTCGGCCCTGTTCGAGGCCGCTGACGAGGACTCGGCCACCGGTGGCCCAGACCTCGTGCGGGCCATCTACCCGAGCGTCGCGACCATCACCGCCGGCGGCTTCGAGGTCGTCGAGGAGGCGGAGGTCGCCCAGCGCTTCCGGGGCCTCGTCGACCAGCTGACGAGCTCCCGAGGCCCCCGTACCGACCCGGAGGTGAATCCGTGAACCATGACGTTGCGGAGCGGAGCGGAGCAGCCGCGATGAGCGAACCGGATCCCGAAGGGGCACCGACGGAGGAGGTGCAGGCGACATGAGCATGCCCTTCTACGTCGCGCCCGAGCAGGTGATGAAGGACCGGGCCGACTACGCCCGCAAGGGCATCGCCCGGGGGCGCAGCCTCGCCGCCGTGGTCTACGACGACGGCATCTTGATCTGCGCCGAGAACCCGTCGAACACCCTGCGCAAGACCAGCGAGATCTACGACCGCATCGCCTTCGCCGGTGTCGGCAAGTACAACGAGTTCGACTCCCTGCGCATCGCCGGCGTCCGCCACGCCGACCTCAAGGGCTACTCGTTCAGCCGCGCCGACGTCGACGCCCGCAGCCTCGCCAACCAGTACGCGCAGATCCTCGGCCAGATCTTCACCAACGAGATGAAGCCGATGGAGGTGGAGATCCTCGTGGCGGAGGTCGGCCAAACGACCGACGGCGACCGGCTCTTCCACATCCTCTACGACGGCACCGTGGTCGACGAGTCCGACTTCACCGTGCTCGGCGGCGAGGCCGAGGCCATCGCCAAGCGTCTCGGCGAGGCCTGGGGCGAGGGGCTCTCGCTGGCCGACGCCCTGAAGGCGGCGGCCAAGGCCATCGGCGGGCCCGACCGCACCCTCTTGGCCGACGACCTCGAAGTCGCGGTCCTGGCCCGGAGCAACGGCCGGCGGGCCTTCCGGCGCATCGAGGACGCCGAACTGGCCGAACTGCTGGCCTGATCCCCGACGACATGGCCCCTGCGAACGGCCGGGGCCTGTGTAGGTTGGCCGGATGGACCGCCGGATCTTCGGTCTCGAGAACGAATACGGCGTCACCTGCACCCTGCGCGGCCAGCGGCGGCTCAGCCCGGACGAGGTCGCCCGCTACCTGTTCCGCCGGGTCGTCTCGTGGGGCCGGAGCAGCAACGTCTTCCTGGCCAACGGCGCCCGCCTCTACCTCGACGTGGGCTCGCACCCCGAGTACGCCACCCCCGAGTGCGACTCGATCTACGACCTCGTCGTGCACGACAAGGCGGGGGAGCGCATCCTCGAGCAGCTCCTCGCCAGCGCCGAGCAGCGCCTCCGCGAGGAGGGCATCCGAGGAGTCATCTACCTGTTCAAGAACAACACCGACTCGGCGGGCAACTCCTACGGCTGCCACGAGAACTACCTGACCAGCCGTCAGGACGACTTCAGCCACTACGTCGAGGTGCTGATCCCGTTCTTCGTGAGCCGCCAGATCTTCGCCGGCGCCGGCAAGGTGCTCCAGACCGCCCGCGGGGCGATGTTCTGCATCAGCCAACGCGCCGAGCACATCTGGGAGGGCGTCTCCAGCGCCACCACCCGCTCCCGGCCGATCATCAACACCCGCGACGAGCCCCACGCCGACGCCGAGCGCTACCGCCGCCTCCACGTGATCGTGGGCGACTCGAACATGAGCGAGTACGCCAACTTCGTGAAGATCGGCACCACCAGCATCCTGTTGCGCATGCTCGAGGACCGCATGGTCACCTTCCGGGACATGACCCTCGAGAACCCCATCCGGGCCATCCGTGAGATCAGCCACGACATGACCTGCACGCGGCGGGTGCGCCTCGCCAACGGCCGCGAGGCCAGTGCCCTCGAGATCCAGTCCGAGTACCTCAACCGGGCCCTGCGCTACGCGGACACCAAGGGTCTCAACCCACTGGAGCAGCAGGCCCTCGACATGTGGGAGCACTGCCTCACCGGCATCGAGAAGGACCCGCTTTCGCTCGACCGGGAGTGCGACTGGGTCATCAAGCACAACCTGATCGAGGCCTACCGCGAGCGCCACGGCCTCGCCCTCACCGACCCCAAGGTCGCCCTGATGGACCTCCAGTACCACGACGTGAATCGCGACCGGGGGCTGTTCTACCGGATGCAGCAGCGCGGCATGGTCGATCGGATCTGCACCGACGAGGAGATCGACCTCGCCATCGACCAGCCGCCGCAGACCACGCGGGCCCGCCTGCGCGGCGAGTTCATCCGCAGGGCCAAGGAGCGCAAGCGGGACTACACGGTGGACTGGGTGCACCTGAAGCTGAACGACCAGGCCCAGCGCACGGTGCTGTGCAAGGACCCCTTCAAGTCGCGCGACGAGCGCGTCGAGAAGCTGATCGCCTCCCTCTGAGCCGCCGTGCCCTCGTTCCGCAGCGGCCGGGTGGTCGAGATCCTCTTCCAGCGTGAAGGCCTCCAGCGGGTCCTCGTGGACCTCGAGGCCGACCCGGAGGTCTCCGAGGACGGCGGCCCCGCCAAGGCCTACGTGCTGACCGGCCTCATCGGCGACGTGGCGGTGGGGGACGAGGTCGTCTGCAACACCACGGCCGTCGAGTGGGGCCTCGGCACCGGCGGCTGGCACGTCGTGCACTGGAACCTGACCCGACGCTCCTGGCGGCGCAAGGGGCCGGGGCACATCATGAAGCTGCGCTACACGAGCCTCCAGGCCGACACCGGTTCGGCCGAGGAGCACCTGGACGACCTGCCCACGGAGCTCGACGGCCTGCCCGTCGTCGTGTGCAGCGTCCACAGCCAGGTCCCGTGCGTCGCTGTCGCGCTCAAGGCGGCCGACCCGACGGCGCGGCTCGTCTACGTCATGACCGACGGCGCCTCGCTGCCCCTGGTGTTCTCCGACCTGGTCGCCAACCTGCGGGAGCAGGGGCTGCTCGACGCCACCGTCACCGCCGGACACGCCTTCGGTGGCGATCTCGAGGCCGTCACCATCCCCTCGGCACTGGCCCTCGCCCGCCACCAGCTCCACGCCGACGTCGTGGTGGTGTCCATGGGCCCCGGGGTGGTGGGCACCGACACGACCCTCGGCACCACCGCGGTCGAGGTCGCCACCATCCTCGACACCGCCGCCGCCCTCGGCGGCCGTCCGGTGATGTGCCTACGGGTCTCCGAAGGCGACCATCGCGAGCGCCACCGGGGGGTCAGCCACCACTCCCGCACCGTGCTCGACCTCGTCCACGCCCCCGTGACGGTGGCGGCGCACCCGCTCCTCGGGGCTCGGGGACGGGTGGACGCCGTCGAGGTGGACGAGCCCGACACGCCGGCGCTGCTCGCGGCCCGGGGGCTGCGGGTCACCACGATGGGCCGGGGACCCGACGAGGACCGGGCCTTCTTCCAGGCCGCCGGCGCCGCCGGGACCCTTGCCGCCCAGCTGCTCAGGTGACCCACCGTCGGACCGGATCCCGAAGGGGCACCGACGGGGTGGTGACGTTGCGCAGCGGAGCGGAGCCGCGCCGCAGGCGAACCGGATCCCGAAGGGGCACCGACGAAGGAGGTGCATAGCGAATGGACAAGCTCGAACGGTTGCTGAACCTCATCGCCGCCCTGTTGGAGACGCCTCGGGCCATGAGCGCCGAGGAGATCCACGAGCGAGTGCCCGGGTACCCGGCCGAGAGCGGCGCCACCTTCCGTCGCGCCTTCGAGCGGGACAAGGACGACTTGCGGGAGATGGGCGTCCCGCTGCGAGTCGAGACCGTCCCGGGCAGCGATCCTCCCCTCACCGGCTACCGCATACCCCGAGATGAGTACTACCTGCGCGATCCGGGCCTCGAGGCCGACGAGCTCGCTGCCCTCAACCTCGCCGCCACCGCCGTGCACCTCGACGGAGCGCACGGCCTGGGAGGGCTCTGGAAGCTCGGAGGCGTGGAGGCCGACCCGGCGGCCGCCCCCGAGGTCGAGAAGCTCGGCCAGTTGCCCACCGACGCCAACCTGGCAACGGCCTTCCAGGCAGTGGCCGAGCGTCGTTCTGTCCGCTTCGCCTACCGGGGTGAGGTCCGCGCCGTCGACCCGTACCGACTGGACTTCCAACTCGGTCGCTGGTACCTCAGCGGTTTCGACCACCACCGTGGCGAGGAGCGCAACTTCCGCTTCGACCGAATCGACGACCAGCTCACCTCGGGCCCACCGCGCTCGTTCGAGCGCCCCGAAGGTGCCGTGCCCGGGGTCGAGCGAGCCGCCTGGCAGCTGGGGGAGGGGGAGCCCGTGGTGGCGCACCTGCTCGTCGATGCCAGTCGGGCCACGTTGGCCCGTCATGAGCTCGGTGCGTCGGCCTCGGTGGAAGAGCGCCCCGACGGCGCATTGGTGTTCACGGTGCCGGTGACCAACCGGGCCGGCTTCCGCTCGCTCGTGCTCGGCTACCTCGACCACGCCGAGGTGCTGGGGCCCGCCGAGTTGCGTGAAGACCTCGTGTCCTGGCTCCGCTCCCAGGTCGAAGGCCCATGACGCGCATGGCGGCGAGCACGCGTCTCCAGCGGCTGCTGTCCATCGTCCCGTGGATCGTGGACCACCCTGGCGCCACGGTGGCGGAGGTGTGCTCGCGCTTCGCCATCGACGAGCCGGACCTGCTCGGCGCCTTTGACCTGCTCCAGTTCGTGGGGGTTCACCCCTTCAGCCCGGATGCCCTCATCGACGTCGTGCTGGAGGATGGCTGTGTGTGGCTCCACCTGGCTCAGCCGTTCGGCCGTCCCTTGCGACTCACCCCCGAGGAAGGCCTGGCCCTCGTCGCCGCCGGGCGCTCGATGGTGGGCTCACCCGGGGTCGATGCCGACGGGTCGTTGGCGCGGGGCCTGGCGAAGCTGGCCCGCTCGCTCGGGATCACGGACGACGGTGCGGTCGATGTCCGCCTGGCGGCCGAGGTCGCCCCCGAACTGCTCGAGCGCCTGCGCACCGCCGCCCGTGAGCGGCGCAGGGTGGCCATCGAGTACTACTCGTTCGCGCGCGACGAGCAGACCACTCGCGAGATCGACCCTCACCAGGTCTTCGCCGACCAGGGCCGCTGGTACGTCGCAGCGTGGTGTCACCGCGCCGAGGGCGAGCGGATCTTCCGCGTCGACCGCATCAGCAGGGCCGAGGCGTTGGACGTGGGCTTCGAGCCGCCGCCGCCGCCCACCGACCGGGCCGGCACGTTCCATCCAGGCCCCGACGCCCCGCGGGTCGTGCTCGATCTCGAGAGCGACGCCCGATGGGTGGCCGAGCACTACCCCTACGAGGACCTCGAGGCCCTCGGGGACGGCCGCCTGCGTATCACGCTGACGGTCACCGCCCGACCTTGGCTGGAGCGCCTGCTGCTGAGCCTCGGTCCCGACGCCACCGTGGTGGAGGTCGACGACCGCCTCGGTGGACCCGGGGTGCGGGCCGCCGCCGCGTCTCGCGTGCTGCGGCGCTACGGCATCGAAGGAGCCATGCAGTAGCCTGCGAACGACGTGTCCAGCCATGATGTCCCCCTCCTCGGTCTCGACGACCCCGGCACCCCGGTCGAGCCTCCCGACACCTCCTCAGGTGCCTCTGGCCTGCGCAGCCTCGTCGAGTGGGTGGTCGTCGTGGTCGGCGCACTCCTCATCGCCCTGGTCATCAAGACCTTCCTTCTCCAGGCCTTCTTCATCCCGTCGTCGTCGATGGTGTCGACCCTGAACATCGGCGACCGAGTGCTCGTCAACAAGCTGAGCTACGACTTCCACGACGTGAACCGGGGCGACATCATCGTGTTCGAACGTCCGGCGGGCGAGGCCGACAGCGGGATCACCGACCTCATCAAGCGGGTCGTCGGCCTGCCCGGCGACACGGTCCAGGGCCAGAACGGCCAGGTCCTCATCAACGGCGAGCCCCTCGACGAGCCCTATCTCGACGACGGGGTGACCACCGGCGACTTCGACCCGATCGAGGTTCCCGAGGGGCACTTGTTCATGATGGGTGACAACCGTGGCGACTCTCGCGACAGCCGTTTCTTCGGCCCCATCGAGGAGGACACCATCGTGGGCCGGGCGTTCTTCCGGGTGTGGCCGCTCGGTGACATCTCCTTGCTCTGACCCACCGGATCAGCCCCGTGCGGCGTCGAGGGCGTCCACCATGCGGTCGACGTGGTCCGAGAACACGCCATCGATGCCCATGTCGAGGAGGGCGGACAGGGGGCGATCGTGCTGGGCGTCCCATCCCAGGCAGTAGCGATCGAAGCGGTGGAACAGGGTGGTCAGCCCACCGGTCCAGTCGCGGTGGTGGAGGTTGATGGCGTCGATGCCCGCCTCGGCCAGCGCCGCCGCCCGGCGTTCCGGGCCTTCCTTGATGCGCCGTAGGCGGGTGGAGTCGACCAGGCGCACCTCGGGCGCCAGCGGGCGCCACGTGGCGACCCGCTCCCAGTCGGGGTGACAGAGCCACAGGCGGCTCAGGGCGCCGCCGCCCACCGAGCGGGCCGCCTCGATGATCGCGGGCACTGCCTCGGGGTCCTTCACGTCGAGCGACAGCTCGAACTGAGTCCCGCAGGCCTGGTACAGCTCGGAGAGGGTGGGGATGTGATCGGGAAGCCGGTGGCGCTCGATGAGCGACAACGTCCGGCGGCGCAGGCGACCGACCACGCCGTCGTGGTCGAGGGCGACATGGCCGTCGGCGGTCAGCCAGGCATCCGACTCGAGACCTGTGGCGCCGAGCCGCAGTGCCAAGGAGAAGGCATCCAAGGTGTTCTCAGGTGCGTGCGCTCGGCCACCGCGATGAGCAAAACCGATCGGCTCTGGTCGAAGTGAGGGGAGGCGCGTGGCCATGCCCCGATTGTCGCACGGCCCGCGGAGACACCCGGTTGTTCGAAGTCCCGCTCAAGGGGTGTGGCTGCCGTGCCGATGGCTCGGGGGAGTTGAGAGAGGAGGGCGAGACGATGGCAACCATCCGGGCCAGCTGCCCCGATTGTGGCGATGTGGAATTCACGACAGCGGATGTGCAGGTGCGCATCAGTGGAGCGGACGGCTCCGGCACCTACTCCTTCCGCTGCCCGGGTTGCCTGGTGACGGTGGTCAAGTCGGCTGAGCCCCGCACCGTCGACCTCCTCCTCGCATCCGGGGTGGAGCAGGCGACGAACCCCCTCCCCGCCGAGCTCGCCGAGCGCGGCACCGGCGCACCCATCACCCACGACGACCTCCTCGACTTCCACGACCTGCTCCAGGGCGACGACGACTGGTTCCACGCGCTCACTTCGGACGCCGCCACCGACACCGACCGGTAGCCCGTGGCGTCGCACCCCTGACGCTCACTAACCTGCCGCCGTGGCGTGGCTGGCGGTCCCTCTGGTGCTGATCGTGGGCTCGCTCGTCACCCTGGGCGCCATCGCATCACTCGAGTCGGCCCGTCGGGACCTCCAGCGGCAGATCGCCGCGCTGGTCGACGTGCGCACGACGTTGGGCCCGGTGCAGGCCCGGATCGACGCCGCTCGCGCCGCCGCTGCCGCCCGTTCGCACCGGTAGGGTTTCCTCGTGTTCAACATCGGCGGCGCCGAGCTCCTGGTCATCCTGCTCGTCGCTCTGCTCGTGCTCGGCCCCAACAAGCTGCCCCAGGCCGCCCGCCAGGTCGGGCACTTCCTCGGCGAGTTCCGCCGCATCGCCGACGGCTTCCAACAGGAGCTCAAGACGGCCATGGACGAGCCGGTGACCATGGCGCCGAAGAAGCCGCCGGCGGAGAAGCCGCAGTCGCCGGGCGGGCCCACCGTGATCGACGCGGAGAGCACCGAGCGTGAGGACACCGCGGTGGACGAACCCGCGGCGAGCCTGGACGAAACCGAGCGCACGACCATCAGCGCCGACGACGACGAGGCCTGAGCGACCGCCGTGGCCGATGTGACCGACGCGGAGACCGACCTCGACGACGAGGAAGGTGGCGAGGTCGAGCAAACCCGCATGACCCTGGTCGAGCACCTCGCCGAGCTGCGGTCGCGCCTGTTCAAATGCATCATCGCGGTCGCCATCGGCGGCGTGCTGTGCTGGGTGTTCTACAACCAGATCCTCGAGTTCCTGCTCCAGCCCTACTGCGACATTGCCGACGGCGCGTGCTCGCTGTACGTGACCGACCCCCTCGAGGGCTTCACCGTCCGGCTCAAGGTCGCGGGCTATGGCGGCATCGCCCTGGCCATGCCGGTCATCCTCTGGCAGTTCTGGCGCTTCATCACCCCAGGGCTCTACAAGCACGAGCGCCGGATGGCCATCCCCTTCGTAGCTTCGGCCCTCGTGCTGTTCGCCTTGGGCGCGAGCCTCGCCTACCTCACGCTCCCCAAGGCACTCGGCTTCCTGCGCGACGTGGGGGGCAGCGAGCTCACCGAGATCTACTCGCCCGTGAAGTACATCACCCTGATCCTTTACATGATGCTGGCCTTCGGCATCGGCTTCGAGTTCCCCATCGTGTTGGTTTTCGCCCAGATGGCTGGCCTGGTGACCCCCGAGCAACTGGCCTCCGGCCGGCGGTGGGCCATCGTCATCATCTTCGTGGCCGTGGCGATCCTCACTCCCAGTGGCGACCCCTACAGCCAGATCATGCTTTCACTGCCGATGGTGCTGTTCTACGAGGCCGCCATCCTCATCGGCCGCCTGCTTCGTCGGCGCAAGGACAAGGCGGCCGCGGCGGCCGCCGCCTGACGTGGCGGGCGCACCGGGCGACCCTGCTGAGCACCCTTCGCCCTACGAGTTCGAGCTCGACCCCTTCCAGCGGGAGGCCATCGATGCCATCGATGCCGGCCAGTCGGTACTGGTGGCCGCACCCACGGGGTCGGGCAAGACCGTGGTGGCCGAACACGCCGTGGCCGCCGCGCTGGCCCGCGGCGACGGCTCCCGGGTCTTCTACACCACGCCGATCAAGGCCCTGTCGAACCAGAAGTACGCCGACCTGGCCCGCCGCCACGGCGCCGACGTCGTCGGCCTGCTGACCGGCGACAACTCGGTCAACGGCGCCGCGCCGATCGTGGTCATGACCACCGAGGTGTTGCGCAACATGATCTACGGGGCGTCACCCGCCCTTGACCGCCTCCGCTTCGTCGTCCTGGACGAGGTCCACTACCTCCAGGACGCCTACCGCGGCCCGGTGTGGGAGGAGGTGATGATCCACCTGCCCCCCGAGGTGCGCCTCGTGTGCCTCTCGGCCACCGTCTCCAACGCCCACGAGCTGGCCGACTGGATCGCCACCATCCGGGGCCCGACGACGACGGTCATCGAGCACGAGCGGCCAGTCGAGCTGGCCAACCTCTTCCTGGTCGGCGACCGCGAGTCGTCGTCACTCACCCTGGTCCCGACCCTGGTGGACGGCCGCCCCAATCCCGAGGGCGAGCGCTTCGACGTCGAGCGACGCCGCCCCGGCCCGCAACGGGGCCGCCCGCGCCGGCGCTGGTACACCCCGCGCCGTCTCGAGGTGATCGACGAGCTGGTGGCCCGCGAGCTACCGCCCGCCATCTACTTCATCTTCAGCCGCAACGCCTGCGATGACGCTGCCAAGCAGCTCCTCGACGCCGGGATGCGCCTGACGACCGGCCCCGAGCGCGAACGCATCACCGAGATCGTCGACCAGCGCATGGCGCCCCTCAGCGACGACGACCTGGAGGTGCTCGGCTACGCCCGGTTCCGCGCCGGTCTGGAGGCCGGCATCGCCGCCCACCACGCCGGCATGGTGCCGCCGTTCAAGGAGGCGGTCGAGGCCTGCTTCGTGGAGGGGCTGGTGAAGGTGGTGTTCGCCACCGAGACCCTGGCCCTCGGCATCAACATGCCGGCCCGGACGGTGGTGATCGAGAGGCTCTCGAAGTTCACCGGGGACCACCACGAGCTGCTGACGCCCGGGCAGTACACACAGATCACCGGCCGAGCCGGGCGCCGGGGGATCGATCCCATCGGCCACGCCATCGTGTTGTGGTCACCCTTCACGACCTTCGGCCAGGTCGCCGGCCTGGCCGCCAGCCGCACCTTCGAGCTGTCCTCGGCGTTCCGGCCCACCTACAACATGGCCGCCAACCTCGTGCACCGGTACCCGCCCGACCAGGCCCACCACCTGTTGAACCTGTCCTTCGCCCAGTATCGGGCCGACCGGGACGTGGTGCGCCTCGAACGGCGCCTCGCGACCCGGCAGCGGGCCTTGGCCGAGCAGGAGGCGGCGGCGACCTGTGACCGGGGCGACGTCGAGGAGTACCTGGCGATCCTGCCCAACCGTGAGGCCCGCCGGAAGGTCACCCCCCGAGGCGTGGTCGAGGCGGCCTTGGCCGGCCTCCAACCCGGCGACGTGATCCCCGCCGACGGACAGGAGCGGGTGCTCGTGCTCTCGGTGGCCCATCGTCAGCGGGGCGCGGTGCGGGTGCGCGCCATCACCACCAACCGCAAGGTGCTCACCCTCGGGGCGCCGGACTTCCGCGACGCCCCCGTGTCGGTGGCGCGCGTCGAGCTGCCCGAGCCCTACGCCCCCAACAATGACAAGTTCCGCCGAGCGGCCGTCGATCGCCTCCGTCGTGCCACGGGAGCACCGGTGGGCGCGCGTCGCTCCCGTCCCCGGGGCGAGGACGCGCCCGAGCCGATCGACCACCCGGTGGCCTCGTGCCCGGACGTCGACGCCCACGTCGCCGCCGCCAAGCGGGCACACCGCATCGCTCGGGAGGTCGGCGACCTCGAGCGCCAGGTGCGCGGGCGCACGGAGTCGCTCGCCCGGCAGTTCGACCGGGTGCTCGGCGTCCTCGAGGACCGGGGGCACCTCTCGGGCTGGTCCTTGACGTGGCGCGGGGAGGTGCTCGCCCGGATCTACCACGAGTGCGACCTGCTCATCGCCGAGTCGCTCGCCGATGGCCTGCTCGACGGCCTCGACCCCGCCTCGTTGGCCGGCCTGGTGTCCTGCTTCACCTTCGAGCACCGGAGCCCGGCCCCGCCGCCCCCGCCCTGGTTCCCATCGGCCAAGGTGCGCGACCGCTTCTACGAGATCGAGCGGCTCGGCGCCTCCCTGAACGCGGTCGAGCACCGTGCCGCACTGCCGCTGACCCGGCCGCCCGAGCCGGGGTTCTTCGCCCTCGCCCACGCCTGGGCGGCGGGCGAGAACCTCGACGACGTGCTCGAGGACGAGGACCTCTCGGGCGGCGACTTCGTGCGCAACGCCAAGCAGCTCATCGACCTGCTCCGCCAAGTCGGCGAGATGGCTCCCGACCCGGACACGGCCCGCACCGCTCGCATCGCGGCGGACGAGCTGTTCCGGGGCGTGGTCTCGGCATCGTCGGTGGTGGGGGAGGTCACCCCCCCGTGACCATCCGTCGAGGAGCGTCCTGGGGGTCGGCCGGTGCGCTGCCCGACGACGGCGTGGTCGTCCGTTCCGACGCGGAGGCCCGGGCCGTGGTCGAGCGCGCCCGTCGGGCGGGGGAGGAGCCACCACCGCTCGGGCTGCTCGGTGGCGACCTGTGCCGCACCCTCGGGGGACGGGGTGACGAGGCCCGCCTGCGTTCGGACGAGGCGACCCGGGCCGTCGTCGACCTCGGTTCGGTGCTCGTGGACGGGCGCCAGCACTGGTTCGTCGCCCACCTCGTGGCCCGACGCTCGTGGTGGCGGGGGCCCGTCATCGCCGCCATGAACGCGCAGTGGCTCGGGTCGTGGGACGCCGCCCCCCGCTCCCACCCCAACGACGGACGGCTGGACGTCATCACCGCCGACCTCTCCGTGCGGGACCGGACCAAGGCCTGGCGACGCCTCCCGCAGGGCACGCACGTGCCCCATCCGGACATCGTGGAACAACGGCTGGCGGCGTCCCAGATCGACCTGCCGCCGCGAACCGCGGTGTGGCTCGACGGGGAGCGCCTCGCGGGCACCGCCCGGGTGCTCTCGGTGCGCATCGAGGCCGACGCCCTCACCGTCGTCGTCTGACCGGCGCTCGCTAGGGTGCGCCGCATGGACCTGGCCACGGCGAAAGAACGCATCGCGGCGGAGATCGATCGGCGGGCCGACCTGCTGATCGACGCGTCACACCGGCTGCACGAGCATCCCGAACTGGCGTTCGAGGAGCGCTTCGCCCACGAATTGCTCACAGGCATCCTCGAAGCGGACGGCCTCGAGGTGCAGCGCCACGCGTACGGCCTCGAGACCGCGTTCGTGGCGCGGGCCGGGTCGCGTGGCCCGACCATCGCCGTGCTCTGCGAGTACGACGCCTTGCCCGGGGTGGGCCACGCTTGTGGCCACAACATCATCGGCACGGCTGGCCTCGGCGCCGGCCTGGCCGCGGCGACGCTCGCCGACGAGCTCGGCGGGCGGGTGGTCATCATGGGCACCCCCGCCGAGGAGGGCGGCGGCGGAAAGGTCTTGATGGCCGACGAGGGGGCCTTCGAGGGCATCGACGCGGCGATGATGGTCCACCCCGCCGGCGGCGACCTGATCGCCATGAACGCCATCGCCATCCAGCAGATCCTCGTGGCGTACGAGGGGGTGGCCGCCCACGCCGCCGCCTACCCCCACCGGGGCCGCAATGCCCTCGACGCCGCCGTGCTCGGCTATATGAACGTCGCCGCCCTCCGCCAGCACATCCGCCCCGACGAGCGCGTCCACGGCGTATTCACGAAGGCCGGGGACAAGCCGAACATCGTGCCGAAGGAAGCTGCTGCCCACTGGTACGTGCGCTCGCGCTCGCTGCGCACCCTCGAGCCCCTCAAGGAGCGGGTCCTCGCCTGCCTCCAGGCCGGTGCCGACGCCGCCGGCTGCACGATGACCTACCAGTGGGAGTACCCGGCCTACGCGGACATGGCCGACAACGCCACCCTGGTCGACCTGTACACGGCCAACGCCGCGACCACGGGACGAACCCTGTTGGACCCCGCCGACGTGCCGGGTGTGGTCGGGAGCACGGACATGGGCAACGTCAGCCACCTGGTGCCGTCGATCCACCCGATGATCGGGGTCTCGCCGCCCAACGTCTCCATCCACTCGCCGGAGTTCACCGCCTACGCAGCGTCCGAGGCGGGGGACAAGGCCGTCCTCGACGGCGCCAAGGCCATGGCGATGACCGTGGTCGACCTCTGGTTGCAGCCGGGGCTGGTCGACGCGGCCAAGGCCGAGTTCGCCGCCGCGCACGGCGCTTGAGGTCACTCGCGGGGGATACCCGCCCCGGACCGGCGCGCGCCGTAACCTCAGCCGTCGTGGAGCGACCCCCCTGGGAGCAGGATCCCGCGTGAGCGTGTACGTCGCCGAGGACTACGAGCCCGAAGAGGCCGACATCCTTCGGCGCTACTTCACGAACCTCGACGGACCCGTGTTCGCGCTCGTCAACCTGCCCGAGGTGGTCAAGGGCGCGCTGTTCGCCCGCTACTCGCGCTCGCCGAAGAGCCTGCGCCGGCTCTTCCTCGACGAGTTCGTCGGCGACCTCGACATCAGCGGTGACATCTCCATCGACGCCACCGTCGGCCTCAAGCGGGCCGAGGACCTCTACGACCGGGTGTTCTTCGACTACGGCGACGACTCGGTGGCCCAGCTCGGTGGCGTTCACCTCGCTTGCGAACAGGCCTCGAACCTGCTCACCAAGGTGCTCGAGTGGGGGCGCCTCATGGCCTACCTCGAGCAGTCCACCCGCTACATCGCGTACGACGCCCGCATCGGCGGTCGGTACCGCTTCTATCGCGATCCCGAGGTGCTCGGCTCGTCGCTGGGCACCCGCTACGTCGGCGACATGGACCGGCTCTTCGACACCTACGGTGAGCTGCTGCCGGTCCTCCAGGACTGGTTCCGCGACCAGTACCCGAAGGACCCCGACGACTCCGACTTCGTGTACCGCCAGGCGGTGCGGGCCAAGGCCTTCGACGCCCTGCGCGGCATCCTGCCCGCCGCGTCGCTGTCGAACGTGGGCATCTACGGCACGGGTCAGGCCTACGAGCAGCTCCTGTTGCGCATGCGCTCGCATCCGTTGCCCGAGGCCCGCTCCTACGCCGACATGATGCTCACCGAGCTGCGCAAGGTGATCCCTTCGTTCCTGAAGCGTGTCGACCTCGACGACCGCGGGGTGGCGTGGAGCCGCTACCTGTCGTCCACCCACGACGCCATGGAGGACCTCGCCGGGCGCCTCTTCCCGGAAGGCACGGCGGTCGACCCGGCGCCGGTGGTCACGCTCACCGACTTCGATCCCGACGCCGAGGTGAAGCTGGTGGCGTCGATGCTGTACTCGCACGTCGACCTGCCCGAGACCCAGATCGAACAGCGGGTCCGCTCGCTCGGCGCAGAGGAGCGCCTGGCGGTCGTTCGGGCGTACGTGGGGGAGCGGGCCAACCGGCGCCACAAGCCTGGTCGCGCCCTCGAGCGTCCCTTCTACCGCTTCGACGTGCTGGCTGACTACGGGGCCTTCCGGGACCTCCAGCGCCACCGCATGCTCACCATCGAGTGGCAGCGCCTCACGCCCCACCACGGCTACACGCGTCCGGGAGCGGTCGACGACGCCGGCGCCGGCCCCCACTTCGACGAGGCCATGGAACGTTCGGCGGCGCTCTACGGCGAGCTCGCCGGCCCCTTCCCGGACCAGGCCTCGTACGCGGTCTCGCTGGCCTACAAGGTCCGCTTCATGATCAACCTCAACGCCCGGGCCGCCATGCACCTCATCGAGCTGCGCACGACGCCCCAGGGCCACCCCGCCTACCGGCTGGTCGGCCAGGAGATGCATCGACTCATCGCGGAGGAGGCAGGTCACCACGCCATCGCCGAGATGATGCGCTTCGTCGACCATTCCGAGGAGGCCGAACTCGAGCGGCTCCAGTCCGAGCGCCGCGCCGAGGAGCGCCGCCTCGGCCGAATTTGACCACCATGGCGGCGCCGGCCCCGACCGGGCCCCGACGGCAAGGCACACGACGCGCGCGACCGGTGCACGGTGTGCCTATCATCCCCGCCGCGACATCTTCCGATGGCGTGGCGCCCAATCCCTGCTAGGACGACATGGCTGACGACGTAGACGAGATCATTGAGGACGAGGACTTCATCGCCGAGGACCTCGAGGAGGACCTGGTCGAGGACGACCTGGTCGAGGACGACCTGGTCGCCGAGGACCTCGTCGGGGCCGACGACCTCGACGACGACGTGGTCGTCGTCGACGAGGATGACGTGCTCGAGAAGCCGGCACCTTCGACCAAGGCCGAGTCCGAAGAAGAGGAGGACGACGAGCCCGACCCCGATGACGTCGAGGCCGATCTCGATGCCATCCTGAAAGACCGCATCGCCGCCTCGGACGACGAGGACGACGACGAAGAGGAGGAGCAGGTGGCGCCGGAGGCCGACGGCGGCGAGGGTGGAGGGCGCATCCAGCCCAAGCGTCCCGGTGAGTTCGTGTGCCAGTCCTGCTTCCTCGTGAAGCACCCCAGCCAGCTGGCCGACGAGGCCAACCAGCTCTGCCTGGACTGCGTCTGAGATCATGGCCGACGAGCGCCCGATCGCGGCCAGGGTGGCCGACGTAGCGGTGTACGCACCGCTGGGACTCGCCCTCGAGGGTCGGCGCCTCTTCCCCGACCTCGTCGACCGTGGACGCCGCCAGGTCCAGTTCACCCGGGTCGTGGGGAAGTTCGCCGTCCGACGAGGCGAAGAGCGGGCCGCTCGCACGTTGGCGGACGCGCAGGGTCTGGTCCTCGGGCTCATCAACATCGCCGGCTTCCGTCCCCAGGACGACGACCCGGAGGCGGCTGATCCCATCGTCGTGGACGTCGACCTCGACGCTGGTGAGCCCGTCGATCTCCACCTCGTCCGGGAGTCCGAGGAGCGAACGGACGGCAGTGAGCTCGCCATCCCGGGCTACGACACCCTGTCGGCCTTCCAGGTCATGCCCCGCCTCGAGGGGCTGGGCCCCGACGAACTGGAAGCCGTGCGGGCCTACGAGCGCGAGACCCGTGGCCGCCAGACCATCCTGAACAAGATCGCCCAGCTTCAGGCATCCTGACCGGATGGAAACCGCCCGCGTCGCCAACGCCACCGACCTCGACCGGTTGGTGGAGCTGGCCCGCGAGGCCATCGAGGAGCTGCGCCCGACCAAAGGTGGCGACGTGTGGGCCCGCACCGCCGGGCGGGCAGAGCCCGTGGAGGACGCTCTGCGCAGCGCGCTCACCGACCACGATCATCTCGTCGTCGTGGGCGCCGTGGAGGAGGCGGTCGTGGGCTACGGGGTGGCCCGATTCAACGAGCTGCGGGACGGGGGTCGCCTCGGGGTGATCGGCGACCTCTTCGTCGAGCCCGACTTCCGTGGTGTGGGCGTGGGGGAGGCGATGATGGACCTCTTGGTCGACTGGTGCGAGGAGCAGGGCTGCTTCGGCGTCGATTCGGTGGCGCTGCCCGGCAACCGGCCCACCAAGAACTTCTTCGAGGCCTTCGGGTTGGTGGCCCGAGCCATCGTGGTGCACCGGGCCTTCACCGCCGAGGACGCACCGGTGGACGGCGCCGAGCCGGCGGACGACCTCGACGTCGACGATGCGCCCTGAGGCCTGCGTCGGAGCCATCGTCATCGACGACGAGCGGCTCCTGCTGGTGCGACGGGGCCACGGGCCGGCGGCGGGCACCTGGTCCGTGCCAGGAGGGCGCATCGAAGCGGGCGAGACGGTACAAGAGGCGGTCGTGCGTGAGCTGCTCGAGGAGACGGGGATCGAGGGGGTCTGTGGCGAGCTCGTGGGCTGGGCGGAGTGGATCGACGACGAGCACCACGCGGTCATCCTGGACTTCGCGGTGACGCTCCTCGATGCCGCGGAGCCCGTGGCCGGCGACGACGCCACAGAGGCGCGCTGGGTGCCCCTGTGGGACGTGGCCGAGCTGAACCTCGCCCCCGGCCTGGCCGAGTTCCTGCACGACCACGACCTCTTGACCACCATCGTCTGAGGGCCCCGCCGGACCCAGTCCCTCGGCGCTACTTGCCCTGCCAACTCGGGGAGCGCTTCTCGATGAAGGCCATCAGGCCCTCGGAGAAGTCGGCGGTCGAGCCCAGCGCCATGATCGCACCGTTCGACTGGTCGACACAGGTGTCGAGATCCAGCTCCTCGTACTGCAGGAGGATGCGCCGGCTCTCGCGGACGGCGAGCGGTGCATTGGCTGCGATCCGCTCGGCGAGCGCGAGTGCCCGGTCCAGGGCCTCTCCCGGCTCGCACAGGTCGTTCACCAGCCCGAACTGGAAGGCTCGGTCGGCCTCGATGGGGTCGCCGGTCAGCGTGAGCTCCATGGCCAGGTTCACCGGGAGCTTCCGCGGAAGGCGCCAGAGGCCGCCACCGGCCGCGACCAACGACCGCTTCACCTCGGGGATGCCGAACCGCGAAGCGGTCGAGGCCACGACGAGGTCGCAGGCCAGCACGATCTCGGTGCCGCCGGCGAGGGCGGGGCCGTCCACGGCGGCGATGATCGGCTTGGTGCGCTCGCGCTGGACGATGCCGGCGAAGCCGCCGCGGGCGGTCATGAGCTCGCCGCCTCGTCCCGCGTTGATGGCCTTGAGGTCGGCGCCGGCGCAGAACACCGAGCCCTCACCCCTGAGCACGCCCGTCCAGACGTCGTCGTCGGCCTCGAGGCGGTCGATGGCGGCCTCGATGCCGTTGGCCACCTCGCCGTTGACGGCGTTGCGGGCCTCGGGCCGGTTGATGGTGACGACGGCGACGTGGCCTCGGACTTCGTAGTCGATCATGCCCGCACCCTACCGGCGGGCCACACGCCGGTTGGCCGCTGGGCCGGCGCCGCGACGAGAATCGGCCGGTGCCGCCACTCGTGCCCGTGTTCGACCTCGACGGCACCCTCCTCGACTCCGACGAGGCCTTGGTGGCACCCTTCGTGGCCCTCGGGGTCGCCGCCGAGGACATCACCTTCGGCCACACGCTGGCCGCCGAGTGCGAGCGCCTCGGTCTCCGCGTGGACGACTACCTCGATCACTATGACGTCGACCAGGCCCAGCCCTTCCCCGGCGCCCACGAGCTGGTGGCCGGGCTGGGCCGGTGGGCGGTCTGCTCCAACAAGCACCCGAGCGGGGGCGTGCCCGAACTGGCCCGGCTCGGCTGGGAGCCCGAGGTGGCGCTGTTCGCCGACGCGTTCGGCTTCGCCGGCAAGGCGCTCGGCCCTGTGCTCGCCGCGTTGGGACTCACGGCGGGCGAGATCGTGTTCGTGGGGGACACCGAACACGACCGGCGCTGCGCAGCCGAGGTGGCCTGCCGATTCGTCTGGGCCGGCTGGAACAAGCGTGTGCGCGCCGTGGACGGGGATGCGGTGCTCGAGTCGCCCGTTCAGCTGACGGACCTGCTGGGTCGCCCGGGGGCCCTTCAGGCCCTCACGCCGCCGGAGGCCTGAGGGACACCGCTGCCGTCGGGCGAGCCGGGCGGCTCAGCCCGTTGCCGGCGCGGCCTCGGCGGGCAGTTCGTCGTCGAGGGTCTCGGGGATGGCGGACCTCGGAGCCTCTGCGAGGCAGCCGAGCGCGCGTGCGGCGGCGACGGCCGCGACCCCTACATCCTCCGCCTCCGCCTCCGCCGGCGCAGGCGCGGTGTCGTCACTGGGTCGTCGTCCTGTCGAGTGGCAGCTAGGCCTCCGTGTCGCCGCCGACGTCCTCGTGGGCGGCATCGACGGGCGTCGATGCGTCCTCACCGGCCGGTGGGGGGTCGGCGGCGCCCTCGACCGGTGGCGCCGCATCCGCCTCATCCTGGGCCTTCGGCTCGTCAGTGGTCGCCGGGGGAGCGGGGTCCGCCTCGGCAGCGCCGACCGCAGCCAGGTCGACGCCCGACGCGCTCGTGTCGGGGTCCACGGCGTCGGGCGGTGCAGCCTCGTCGTCCTCGACAGCCGTTGCATCCGTGGAGGGACGGGCATCGCCCGCCCCGTCGACGTCGGGAGGCGACACGGCGGGCGGGGGAGAGGTGGCGGCCTCGGCCGGCTTCTCGCCACGGTTCCCCTTCTGGTCGTCGCCCCGCTCGTCGCCCTTCTCCGGCTTCTCGTCGGCCTTGGCCGTGTCGCCCTTCGGCGGCGGGGGCACCCGCTTGGCCTCGCCCTTGGCGGGGCGGGACGGACGGGGGCGTGGGCGCTTGCCCGACTTTCCGGGTTCGACGCCGAAGATGGCGGCGATCTGGGGGAGCTGCGCGGCGAGCCGTGCCACTTCGGCGAGGAGCTTGTCGCCCGGCACCGCCGGCAGGCTCTCCGGCACGACGTTGAGGCGCACGGGGGAGAACGCGAGGGCGTCGAGCACGGTGGCCCAACGGTCCTGGGTGACCTCAGCGGTGAGCGAGGCGGCCGTGGCGGCGGCCAGGCGCGAGGCCATGTCCGGAGGGAGGGGGGCGCCGGCCTTGGGGGGATGTGAGCTGAGACGCAGGGCTCGCACGCTGCGGCCCTCGGCCAGGTTGGCGGCGATCTCGGCCAACCACGCGGCGTGTTCCTGCTCGACGCGGCGGTTGAGCGCCGCACGCAGCTGTTCGGCGATGGTGCGGCTCTCCTCATCGCGCGCGCCGGTGTCGGCCGCCACGATCACCGAGCGCAGATCCCGCAGATCCAGTTCGTCGATGTCCGCCAGCGCGGCCTCGGCCTTGTCCCGCCAGTCGGCAGAGCGGAGGCGAGGCAGCATCTGCTCGGCGAGGGCCACGAGCGGCTCGGCCTTCACCGGCGGCTTGCCCTCGGCTTCGGCCGCCTCGTTCTGCTTCTGGACGGCCTGGCGAACGGCGGGGAGGCCGCCCTTCAGCACCTGCTCGGCCACTGGGCGCTGCTCCGGCGGCAGATCGGCGAGGACGGCGTTGCGATGCGTCCGTCCCGCCTTCAGGCGCTTGGGCTTCGGCTTGGCCTCGACCTCCGGGCGGGGAGGACGAGGTGGGCGCTTGGCGCCGTCGCCCTCGGGGCGCGGGGTGCGTTCACGGCGGGGGCGATCCGGCCGGTCGTCACGAGCGCGCGGGCTGCGGTCACCCCGGTCACCCCGGTCACCCCGGTCGCCGCGACCACGTCGCCCGCTCCCGTCGCGGGCCGGGCGATCGCCCTTGTCCCGCTTGGCCAACGTGGTGGTGACGGGCTCGAGCTTCTTGGGGGTGCCGATGATCTCGAGGCGCTCGGGCTCCGGACGGACCCCTTTGGGGGGCAACACGGACACGACGCTGATGCCGTCGATGTCGAAGTCGGCGTCGGCGCGCACCACATCACCCACCTTGGCGCCGGCGAAGAGCAGCCCGCCGTCGAGCTCGCCCTTCGGCTGCTTGGCGCCGGCGGCGCGCCAGGTCCAGACGCCGTCCGGGCGCTCGCTGGTGAGTTCGATGTCGATGCGACGAGACATGGGGCCACCACGCTATCGGCCCAGCGCCTCATCGTCGGAAACCGGGTGCTCGCGGTCGACGGTGACCGCACCCGAGAGTTCTCCTGCAAACGCCCAGAATCTCCGTTATGTTAAGTCAGCCACCTCTGCGGGAGCCGACGCGGGAGTCGGAGCTCCGTGAGTAGTGCGCCGCTCCGTGAAATGAGTAAGCGGTACTCACGACACGCGTCGCCGGCTACGCGAGACTGTCGGCACGGTCACCCGATCCGCGGCGGCCGTACAATGACGGAAGGATCCCCCTCCATGCGCAAGTTCCTGGGCCTCATGCTGGTCGGCCTGCTCTTCGCCGGCACCGCTGCCGCCTGCAGCTCCGACGACGACAGCGGCGACTCCGGTGACACCACCGAGACCACTGCCGCGAGCGACAGTGGCGGCACCGGCGGTGACGCCAGCTCGAACCCCGACGTCGAGGAGTTCTGCCAGCAGGCCGAGGAGCTCGGCCAGCAGCTGCAGGATGCCATCGACGACCCGACCAGCGCGGACGCCGCTGCGATCACCCAGCAGGCCTCGGAGCTCTCCGCTTCGGCCGCCGAGCTGACCTCGGCCAACCCCGACGACGTGGACCGCATCAACGAGTGCGCCGCCCAGCTGTCGGTGACCCCGTAGCACCAGCGAACACCTGTTCGTGAACGGGGCGGCGCTTCGGCGCCGCCCCGTCTCGCGTCCCCGACTCCCCGCCCCTCGCCGACCCCTCGGAGGTCGATCTCGATGTTGTGCCAGTCCTGCGGACGACCGCTCCCCCCTGGTGCCCAGTTCTGCGGCGAGTGCGGCGCGCAGGTCGGCGCCCCCTCGTCGTCGTTCGGCCGACCCGAGTCCCCCACCGTGCCCGAGGGCCACCCCGTGCAGGACGCCGTGCTGCCGCCGAGCCCTCCCCTGGCGGACCCGGCCGGCGGCCTCCCCCCTCCCCCGGTGGTGGGAGGCCCCCCGCCCGAATTCGTGGCGGGGGCACCCCGCAGCGGCAACGGTCGCCGCACGGCGCTGGTGCTCGCCGCGGTCGCCACGGTGATCGTCGCGGCGCTGGTCGGTCTCGGTTTCGCCCTTGCCCGCTCAGGCGGGGAGAGCGACGAAGACGCCGCAGCGCCGACGACGGTGGCCACCGTCCCGGAGGCGCCACCCGTCACCGCGGCCCCCACGACCGTCACGCCTCCCACGACCGTCGCGCCCCCCACGACCGGCGGCGAGCCCTCGACCCCGGGTGGGGAGCCCAGCGACTCCTCGGTGACGGTGGAGGACTTCTGTGCCAGCGCCGAGGAGCTCGGGGCGCTGCTCCAAGACGCCGTGGACGACCCGTTCGGCGCCGATCCCACTGCGATCACCGACCTCAGTGCTCGGCTCTCCGAGCAGGCGGCAGAACTCACCGCGACGGCGACCCCCGAGGAGCTCGAGCGCATCAGCGAGTGCACCGAGGCACTGAGCGTCACGCCCTGAGCCCCACGGGGGCGGGGTGGCCGACCATCCGCCAGAGGCGGTCAGGAGGCGCGTCGGCGGCGGCTGCGAACCACGAGGGCGCCGACGGCAGCGATGGTGACGAGGAACAGCGCCGCCGAGGCGAGGCTGCCTCGATTCGAGCCGCCCTCGTCAGGCGAGGTGGGCTGCGCGGCCTGGAAGGCGATCTCGTCGGCCCCGTCGGTGTCGGCCGCGAGGTTCGACGTCGTCGTGGCCCCGCCGCCTTCGGCCACCGCAGTCGTAGCGGTCTGGTCGCCGGCCACCGAGGTGGCGGTCACAGGGTCGCCTGCGGTGGGGGTGCCGGGGGCGGGCGTCCTCACCGGCGAGCCCGGAGCGGTGACTTCCGGCGACGACCCATCGCCCGCACCTCCACCAGGGCCCGAGCCCCCGCTGTCCCCACCTGCCGGGGGCGCCGTGGTCACGGGAGCGGGCGGGAAGACCGATGCGAACGAGTGGTACGGCGGCGCGGCGCCCGTTCCCCACTTCCAGCCCTCGACGTCACCGTCGTGGACCCTCGTGGCGCCCGCGCCGACCCGGGAGTACGTGAAGCCGCCGCTTCCCGCCGGGGCCCGATGGTAGGCCCAGTAGTAGCCGCGGGCGTCACAGGTGAGACAGCTGCCGTCCGAGGGGCATCCGACGCCGGCGACGGCGCACACCGCACCGCCCTCGCCCTGGAACCCTTGGATCACGGGCGAGAGGCCGGCGAGCTCCAGCGCCTCGAGTCCCGAGACGGAGTCGACCTCGAACTCGATGCCGCGGACGATCACGCCCGTTCCGGAGTCAGCGACGACCACCGCGTGATTGGGCCCGTCGGCAACGGCCTGCGGGGCCGCCGGCCCGATGAGCGCCGCGAGCAGACAGGTGACGATCAACGCCGAGACGAGCAGGGCGCTGCGGAGTCGCACGGGTCAGAACTCGACCGTCGAGGGCAGGGCGACCTCGCCCCAGGCCGGGGCGGTGCTCGCCAGGCGATGCAGCATCACCGCGGCCTGGGCTCGGGTGACCTTGTTCCGGGGGAGGATGTTTCCGTTGGGCTGGCGTGCGATCAGCCCCTGGTCGACCGCCCAGTCAACGGCATCTGCGTAGAACGCATCGTTGGGCACGTCGTTGACCACCAGGTCCGGCGCCACAGGTTCACCGGCGACCTTCCAGAGCAGGTAGACGATCCGGCCACGGTTGACCTGCCGCTTCGGCTGGTAGGGACCGCCATCGGTGACCAGGCCGGCGTCCACCATCCAGTCGAGGGCGTCGTCGTACGGCGCGTCGGCAGGCACGTCGGTGAAGGTGTGGGCGGGCAGGCCCACCGGGGCGTCCATCATGTTCCACAGCAACAGGGCGACCTGGCCGTTGGTGATGGTGCTCTTGGGACCATAGGCACCGCTGGTGTTGCGCGTGATCCCGTTGGCGGCCATCCACGCCACGCCCTGCGTGTACCAGGCGCAGGGCCCGACGTCGGCGAAGCCCTCGGTCCGGGGAGCGGCGGCCGTCGCCACCGGGAACCATGATCCGAGCAGGGCGTGGAGCGCCTGGCTCGTCGGGAGGGTGTTGACCCCGAATGCGTCGCTCGGGCTCGCGATCCGACCGAGGTCGCGATCTGCGCCGTCGGTGATCTGCTGGCTGCGCAGCCAGGTGTCCGGATCGACGTAGGGCGTGGTGGCGGCCGCACTGCTCGCCGACGTGCGCCAACAGCTGGTCGCGGTGCTCCAACCGGCGGCCTCGACGCCGAGGAGCCCGAGGGCCGAGCTGTTCGGGTCGTCGGCATCGAACGCCTGCCAGGCCCCGCTCGGCTGGTGCTGGTTGGCGAGCAGGCGCAGTCCACCGGCCACGGCGGAGTCCCCCGTAGGCACACCGCTGGCCACGAGGGCCGAGAGTGCGAGGGCGGTGGTGTCGATGTCGACATCCGTGCCGGCGGGATCGCCGGTGAAGCTCCAGCCCCCGTTGGCTTGTTGGGCGCTCCGCAGGTAGGCGACCGTGTCCTCGGGAACCGGTCGCCCGAGGACGTCGTGGGCGAGGAGCGCGTACAACGTGGCATTGAGCGCCCCCGCCCCGTACGAGTGGTCCGGGAGCTCACCGGCGTCCATCAGCGCCTCCAGGTCGACCGGAGCGCCGTTGGCGGCAGGATCGAACGCGGTGGTGGACTGCCCCGTCGGCGCTGCCACGAGGACGATGAACTTGGCGGCCACACCGGCACTCGGCGTGGCGCCGGACAGGAACGCGTCGGCCCAGGCCAACGGCGTACCACCCGGGATGCCGCCATTGGCGTCCAGCGATCCGACCGCCGCCAGGGCCTGGGCGGTGCTCCAGGTCGGCGAGGTCTGGGCGTCCTCGGCGAGGGCCAGGACGGCGTCGGGGGTCTCGAAGGGCGGGAAGTCCGCCAACTCGAAGCCGCCGTCGGCCTCTTGGCGGGCCTCGAGCCACAGGATCGCGGCGTCCGTCGCTGCGTCGGCGCCGGCGGTCGCGGTCATCGAGCTCAGGGCGAGCAGGACGGTGAGCGTGCTGGCGATCGCCAGCCGGAAGCGATGGGTCATGGTGACCTCCGCGGGCCCCGTTCCACGAGGGCCCTGTGTCAGGAACCACCTGACGGCGGCTCGTCTGCGGTAACCACCGGTGGCCCGGTGGAGCGACGGCAGGTCATCTGGCTCACGGCCCGAGAGCCGCTCACAGTTGCGGGACAGCGCCGGTCTCTCACCGGCTTCCCCTACCGCGTCGTTGGGCAAGCCCACCTCGGCGACCCATCCACGACGTCCGGGCCGTGGATGACCGTTGCTGGCGCGCAGGATAGATCACTCCCGCGGGCGGGGGCAAGGATCGATCCCCCGAGCGGGGATCGAACCGTTGCGCGCCGGAGGATCAGGTGCTCTTCATCGGATCAGGTGCTCTTCATGGCTCGCTGCGCCGCATGATCGACACGGACCCGACCAGCAGCACCATGGCGATCACCGCCAACACGACGATCGAGGGTCGAACCGGGAACTCGGAGCGCTCGGGGGAGCAGTCCACCGCGGGGGCCCTCGTCGTCGGCAGCCACCGTCCGACGAGGGCCTGGACGCCGAGGGAGGTCGAGGCCACCGGGTCGAGGCCGCCGGTGATCGCTCCGTCCTCGTCCTGGGCGTCGACGAGCGCGTCGGACGGTGGGACGTAGCCCGGCTGCGACCCGCCCCCGGGCCGCCAGCAACCGTCGGTCGGGTCGTGGCCGCTGGCCCGGATCGCGCCCATGCCCCACGCGGTCGCATCCGGGTCGAAGTCGCCACCCCGCGCCGCGGGCCAACCTCCGCCGTCGTCTTGCGTGCGAGCAAGGAACGCGAGGGCATCGGTGACCGGCGTGGAGCCGTCGGCGAGCACTCCGACGGCCACGAGGGCCTCGACCACGAGGCCTGTCGTGGCAGGATCGATGAGGTCGCCATCAGGGTCCCCGTCGCCGTTCCAGCCTCCGTTCGCCTGCTGAGCGCCCTCGAGGAACGCCACGGTCTCCTCGCTGACCGCTCGACCCACCATCACGAGGGCGACGACCGCCTCGGCCGTCGCCGAGACCGAGCCGTACGATCCGTCCTGGTGTCGTCCCCTCGCGACCTGACGCACCAGGTCCACCGGTGAGCCGTCGGCGGCGGGGTCGAAGTTCTCCGGGTCCAGGCCCATGGCGACGACGGCTCTGCTGATGAGCTGCGCCGCGGCCTCGGGCCCTGGGCGGTCCTCGGCCAGGGCGTCAAGGGCATCGAGCGGCGTGGTCCCATCGGCCGTCTCCGTCGCCGACACGGCGTCGATGGCCTCCTTCGCACTCCACGTGTCCGAGGTCTGGGCGTGTTCGGCGATGGCGGACACGGTGTTGGGGGTCAGGGCACCCGGCCCGAAGCCGCCATCGGCCCGCTGCTGGTCGAGGAGGAAGGCGACCGCGTCGGTGATCGGGTCGTCCCCCTGGTCCGCGGACGACGTCGCACGGGCCTCGGTGCATGGCAGTAGGAGCGCCGCGATCAGGGCGACGAAGGCGAGGGCAGCGGCCTCGGTGCCGACAAGCGGTCGAGGGGACCGATGCCCGTCGCCCCGTCGGGGGCGTATGACCATCCCTCCACCCTGTCATGCTGGGCCCTTCGTTGTGCGCACCTCCTCTCGCTTCCACGCGGTCACGTGGCTCCTCTGGGCCCTGGCCGGCGCCGCCACCGTGCAGCTGGCCCCCAGCCCGGTCTACGTGGCGCTGGTGATCGGCCTTGCCGCGCTCGTGGTCGAGGTCCACCGCCTCGACACCGCGATGGCCCGGGCCTTCCCCTTGTTGCTCGCCCTCGGGGTCGCCTTCGCGCTGCTCCGGGTGGTCCTCACCGCCCTCACCACCCACGGCGTCGGCCACGTCCTGTTCACCACGCCCGAGGGGACCCTGCCGCAGATCCTCGGCGGCTTCACCGTGGGCGGGACGGTGGAGGCGCCGGTCGTGCTCCAAGCTGCGTCGGAGGGCCTCGCCGTGGTGGGTGTGCTGGCGGTGTTCGGCGCCTTCAACGCCGTCGTGTCCCACCACGAGCTGGTCCAGGCCACGCCGAGGGCCTTCCACGAGCCCGGCCTGGTGGCCACCGTCGGCCTCGCCTTCGTCCCGTCGACCATGATCGCGATCCAGCAGACCCGGGAGGCCGACCTCGCCCGCACGGGCGGGCACCGGGTCGGCCGCCGGCGCATGGTCCGCCAGCTCCTCCCGGTGCTCGAGAGCGGCATGGAGCGGGCGGTGCACCTGGCCGAGTCGATGGACTCCCGAGGGTTCGCGAGGACCCGAGGCGGCCCACGCGAGCGGGCCGCGGGGTGGTGCGGCCTCGCGGCCCTGCTCAGCCTGGCCGCCTGCTTCGTGGCCCTCGTCGGCCGGTCGCCGCGCACCGCGTCGCTGCTCGGCGGGCTGGGCGTGGTCCTCCTCGTGGCGGCCATCGTCCTGGCCTCCCAGGCGAGTCGCCTCACCCGGTACCGACCGCGCCGCCTGACCTCGACCGACGGCGCCGTCGCGGCCCTCGTCTGGTTGGCCCCCCTCGGCCTCGTGGTGCTCGATCGCGTGAGCGACCCGGCCCTGCGCTGGGTCACCAATCCGCCGTCGTTCCCCGAGTTCTCGCCCGTGGTGGCGGTGGTGATCGTGCTGCTCGGCGTCCCCGCGGCCTTCCCGCAGCAACGCGGCGACGAGGACGTCCCGTGAGCGACGCCGTCGCCTGGCGGGGCGTGGGCTTCGCCTACCCCGACCGGGACCGCACCCTCGACGAGTTGGACCTCACCCTGGCCGCGGGCGACGTGGCCGTGGTGGTGGGCTCGTCAGGCTCGGGCAAGAGCACCTTCCTGCGCACCGTGAACGGCCTCGTCCCCCACACCAGCGGGGGTCGCTTCCGCGGCGACGTGACGGTGCTGGGACGCTCGACCCGGGACCACCCGCCGCGCGACCTCGCCGACGTCGTGGGCTTCGTCCACCAGGATCCCGAGGCCCAGTTCGTGGTGGACCACGTCGAGCACGACCTCGCCTTCGTGCTCGAGAACCTCGGGACCGACGCGCAGACCATGCGCCGCCGGGTCGAGGAGGTGCTCGACGCCCTCGGCATCGCCCACCTACGGGACCGCTCCCCCACCACGCTCTCCGGTGGCGAGCGGCAGCGCTGCGCGATCGCCGGCGCGCTCGCCTCTGCGCCGGACGTGCTCGTCCTCGACGAGCCCACGTCCGAGCTCGACCCGCAGGGCGCGGAGGACGTCCTCGCGGCGGTCGGTCGCCTCAACGCCGATCTCGGTACCACCGTGCTGCTGGCCGAGCACCGCCTCGAGCGGGTCGCGGCCCTGGCCCATCGCGCCCTGCGGCTCGAAGGAGGCCGGATCGTGGGGGACGGCGAGCCCGCCGAGGTCGTGGTCGACTACGACGGGGCTCCTCCGGTGACCCACCTCGGGCGCCTCCTGGGGTGGTCGCCCCTTCCGCTGACCGTGCGGGACGCCCAGGTGTGCGCCCGGGCGGACGGCGGGCAGCGCCACCCGGCCACCGTCGCCTTCCCTCCACCGCCAACGCCGGGTGACGTCCTGCGCTCCGCTCGTGGCCTCGAGGTGCGCCACGGCGGCCGGGTGGCGCTGCGGGCGGAAGCGGTGGACGTGCACGCCGGCGAGATCGTGGCGCTGCTCGGGCGCAACGGGGCGGGCAAGACCACCCTGCTGCGGGCCCTGGGGGGCCTCCAGTCCCCTGATCGCGGCACCGTCGGCGGCCCGGGGTCGGTGTCCTACGTGCCCCAGGACCCCAACGTCCTGCTGTTCTCGCCCACCGTGCGGGGCGAGCTCGAAGAGACCCTGCGCCTGCGAGGCCTGGCCGACGACGGCCGGGTGGACCACTGGCTGGCGGCGTTGCGCATCGAGGCGCTCGCCGACCGCCATCCGCGGTCGCTCTCGTCCGGGGAGCGCCAGCGGGTGGCGGTCGCCGCCATCGCGGTCGGCGGCGCCGACGTCCTCCTGCTCGACGAGCCCACCCGCGGGATCGACGCGCCGTCTCGCCGGGCCCTCGAGGCGGCGATGTGCGAGCACGTCGCGGCCGGCGGGGCCGTGGTGCTGGCCACCCACGACATCGAGCTCGCCGCCCGCTGTGCCACGCGCGTCACGGTCCTGGGCGCCGGCGAGGTCGTGGCCGACGGCCCCGCCCGTGACGTGCTCTCCGGTTCGCTGTTCGCCCCGCAGGTGCTCCGGGTGTTGCCACCCTTCCTGACCGTCGACGAGGTGGCGGCCGCCCGTGCCGCCGAGGCCCGGCCGTGAGCACCGGGACCACGTCGCAGGCGGCGCCACGCCCGGTGAGCGACTCGGTGCGGAGCTGGGGGGCGCGGGCGCGCCCGGTCGGCGTCTACCTGCTGATGCTCGTGTTGGGCGTGGCCTCCTTCCTCTACCCGTTCTGGCTGCCCACCGAATCCCTTCCCGACCAGGCCCACGCTGGTGACGCGCCGTTGGTGGCGGCCCTCGTGGGTGCCCTGGTGGTGGCCGCCGTCACCCTCGAGGTGCGCCGCGGCACCATGAACGGCAGCACCGTCGCGCTCCTCGGGGTGCTTTCTGCCGCCTCCGGCCTGCTCCGTCTGCTCGACCTGCCCGGCGGTGGCAGCGGCATCTTCTTCCTGATCGTCCTCGCGGGTGCCGCCTTCGGGCCGCGCTTCGGGCTGCTCCTGGGCATCTGCTCGATGGCGATCTCCGCGGTGATCACGGGAGGCATCGGCCCCTGGTTGCCGTTCCAGATGCTGGCCCTCGGGTGGATGGGGGCCGGCGCCGGCGGTGTCGGCCGACTGACGCGCCGCCTGCCGCCCGCCGGCGAGGTCGGCGTGCTCGCCGCCTACGGCTGGGTCTGGGGCTTCCTGTACGGGGCCATCATGAACCTCTGGTTCTGGCCCTTCGCCCTCGGCGACGGCGAGCTGGCCTGGCACCCGGGCCTCACCCTGCCCGAGACCCTCGACCGTTACTGGTCGTTCTACGTGCTCACCAGCCTCGGGTGGGACGCAGCCGGCGCGCTGGCCAACGCGGTGCTCATCGCCGTCACCGGGGTGGCCGTGCTGGCCAGCCTGCGCCGCTTCGCCCACCGCCTCGAGCCCGTCGTCGAGCTCGAGCCCCTCCTCGAGGGCTGACGTCGGGCGCGCCGCGCGGACGAGCTCAGTTCGCCGGGGCGGCGGCGAGGCGGGCGTCGCGCAGGTGGTGATGGCCCTCGTGGAGCGAGAAGCGCGCCATGTCGGCGATGGTGAACCGCTCGGTGCCCCGCCGGGTGGCGGCCCGCCCCCAAGCGCCGGCGGGTACGCCGGCGAGGACGCTGGCGAGGTGCTCGGCGTTGAGGTCGAGGTCGGCGAGCACCGCCCCCGGCTCCTGTTCGTTGTAGGCCTCGTCCACGACGGCGGCCTCGTGGTCCCACCACCCGAGCTCGGGATCGTCCTCGACCAGTGCGAGGGTCACGCGCCCGGCGAACACGGCGAGCACGTCGCGGGTGTGGCAGGCGTACTCCAGGGCCGACCAGGTGGCGTCGTCGGGGTGGTCGGTCACGCTGGGAGCGCCGATCACGAACCCGGCGCGCCACGCGTCGCCGAGGGCACGTACGGCGTCGGCCAGGTCGTCTTCGGCGATGGCGGACGCGTCGAAGCCGCACTCGGGGCACGGCTCGTGGACGGTGGCCAGCCACCTGCGATCGTCGGGCACGCCCCGAGGCTAGGGGGCGGCCGCCGGCGGTGGGGCCGGACCGAGGTCGAGCAGCGTCGTCACCAGCGCGTCGGCGGCCGGATCAGGCGGTCGATCGGCCCGCCGCACGGCGGCGAGGCGGCGGTGGACCAGCACCTCGGGCCGCGCCCGGCGCAGCGCCGCCGGGCCCTTCTCGGCCTGGACCACGGGCAACACCGTCCACCCGATGCCGAGGCGCACCATCTCGCACAGCACCTCGGGCTGGTGCGAGTCGGCCACCACCTCGAAGGGGGCGCCTCGTTCGCGGAGGGCGGCGGCGATGAGGGCCCGGGTCTGCGAGCCCGGCGGGAACGACACCCACGGCCCCCAGTGCTCGGGCGGGCCGACCCGGGCCTCGTCCGGGGCGTAGACGGCCATCGGCTCGTCCAGCAGTGGCTGCGCGTCGAAGCCGGCCCCTTCGGGGTCCACGCAGACGGCCAGGTCGAGCGATCCCCGTCCGAGGCGGTCCAGCAGCTCGCCCGACGGGGCCACCGTGAGGCGCAGGTCGACGTCGGGGCGCGCCCGCCGGAAGGCCCGAAGGGCCTCGGGGTGATGCTCGACTGCGGCGACGTCGATGAGGCCGACCCGCAGGGGGCCGGTCCGCCCCTCGCGGTGGGCCTGGGCCCACCGGGCGAGATCGGCGGTCTGGCCCAGCACCCGCTCGGCGTAGCGGAGCACCTCCTCGGCCTGCGGTCGCAGCATCCGGCGGCGGCCGTCGGCCTCGAACAGGTCGATGCCGACCCGGCGCTCGAGCTCGGCCAGCCCCTGCGACAGCGCCGACGCCGAGACCCCGAGCCCGACGGCGGCCTCCGCGAAGGTCGGTGCCTCCACCGCGGCCACCAGGTAGTCGAGCTGCTGGACCGACACGTTGGGCAGCGGCGGCCGGGCGGGATCCTTCACGACCTCCGATCCTATCTTCGGTCTTCCTTCACTGTCACCATCCTTCGTTCACCATCGCTTAGTGTCTCAGCCATGGCATCCGACGTCCCCCCCTCCCCCACCGTCGCCCCCGCGGACGGTCGCCTCGGCGTCCTCTGCGTCGGCCTCGGCGCCGTCACCACCACCCTCATCGCCGGTGTCGAGCTGGCCAAGCGCGGCGAGGCCGACCCGGTCGGCTCGCTCACCCAGATGGGAACGATCCGCATCGGCAAGCGCACGGACGACAACGTGCCCAAGATCAGCGAGTTCGTGCCGCTGGCCTCGCTCGACCAGATCGTGTTCGGGGCCTGGGACCCGTACCCGGACGACGCCTACACCGCCGCCAGCCGGGCCGGCGTGCTCGACCAGTCCCGACACCTCGAGGGGATCGCCGACGCCCTCCGGGCCATCAAGCCGATGCCGGCCGCCTTCGATCCCTCGTACGTGAAGCGCCTCGAGGGCACCAACGTGATCCCCTCGGTGGACAAGCGCACGATGCTCGACCAGATCAAGGTCGACATCGCCACCTTCCGTGACGAGAACCTGTGCGACCGCCTGGTGATGATCTGGTGCGGCTCCACCGAGATCTTCATCGAGCCCGGGCCCCAGCACGCCACCCTCGAGGCCTTCGAGGCCGCCATCGACGCCAACGACCCGGCCATCGCCCCGTCGATGCTCTACGCCTACGCCGCCCTGCAGGAGGGCGTGCCCTTCGCCAACGGCGCCCCCAACCTCGCGGTCGACACGCCGGCGCTGCGGATGTACGCCGACGAGCACAAGGTGCCGATCTGCGGCAAGGACTTCAAGACCGGCCAGACCCTGCTCAAGACCGTCCTCGCCCCCATGTTGAAGGCCCGCATGCTCGGCCTCAACGGCTGGTACTCGACCAACATCTTGGGCAACCGCGACGGCGAGGTCCTCGACGACCCCGAGAACTTCAAGACCAAGGAGCAGTCGAAGCTGGGTGTGCTGGAGGACGTGCTCGAGCCCGAGCGCTTCCCCGAGCTCTACGGCGACGTGTACCACAAGGTCCGGATCAACTACTACCCGCCCCGCGGCGACAACAAGGAGGGCTGGGACAACATCGACCTGTTCGGGTGGCTCGGCTACCCGATGCAGATGAAGGTCGACTTCCTCTGCCGGGACTCGATCCTCGCCGCTCCGCTCGCCCTCGACCTGGTGATCTTCCTCGACCTCGCCCAGCGGGCCGGCCTCGGCGGCATCCAGGAGTGGCTGAGCTTCTACTTCAAGTCGCCCCAGGTGGCCCCGGGCCTCTACCCCGAGCACGACCTGTTCATCCAGCTCACCAAGCTGAAGAACACCCTGCGCTGGATCCAGGGCGAGGACCCCATCACCCACCTCGGCATGGACTACTACCTGTCTGATTAGCCCCCCAACGCCCGAGCGCTTCCGGCATCCGGTTCGCCGTGCGAGCGGCTCCGCTCCGCCACGTCACCCATCGGGCACAGGCCCCGGGACACACACCCCTCCCCTCGTGGGGAGGGGTGTGGTACTTTCTGGACACATGTCCAGTTCGGGGGTCGAGACGGGGACGGGCGCGGCGGCGCGGGGCCGGTTGACCGAGCGCCAGGCCGAGACCGTGGCGCGCCTCGTGGGCACCGGGCGTGATGTCCTGCGCGAGCAGGGCTACGACGGTCTCACCGTGCGCAACGTCGCCGCCGCCGCCGGCGTGGCCCCCGCCACCGCCTATACCTACTTCGCCTCGAAGGACCACCTGATCGCCGAGGTCTTCTGGCGTGACCTCGCCTCGCTGCCTGCCGTGGAGCGCACCGACGCACCCCCCACCCAGCGGGTGACCGACGCCTTGGCCCCCGTGTCGCTGCTCCTCGTCGACGAGCCCGGCATCGCCGCCGCGGTCACGACCGCCATGCTCGGCTCGGACCCCGAGGTGAAGCGCGTGCGGGACCGCATCGGCGCCACCCTGCACGACCGGATGGTCGACGCCCTCGGCGACGACGCCGACGCCGACGCCGTGATGGCCCTCGGGCTCCTGTTCTCGGGTGCCATGCTCCAGGCGGGCATGGGCAACCTCGCCTACTCGGACCTGCCCACCGTGGTGGCGCGCACCACGGCCCTCGTCCTGGGGACGCCGACGTGACCACCGCGACGGTGACCTACAGCCCCTACGACTACGAGGTCCACGACGACCCGTACCCCACGTACGCCCGCCTCCGGGCCGAGGCGCCCCTGTACCGCAACGACGAGCTCGGCTTCTGGGCGCTGTCGCGCTACGCCGACGTGAGCGCAGCGTTCCGGGACACCACCCGGTTCTCGAGTGCCTACGGGGTGACCCTCGACGAACTGGCGTGGGGCCCCGACGCCCACAAGACGATGTCCTTCCTCGCCCTGGACCCGCCCCGCCACACCCGCATGCGGGCGCTTGTCTCCCGTGGCTTCACCCCTCGCCGGGTGCAGGACCTCGTACCGCGCATCGAGGCCCTCACCGAGCAGTACCTCGGGCCGGCCCTGGAGGCCGGAAGCTTCGACCTCGTGGCCGATTTCGCCGGCAAGCTCCCCATGGACGTCATCAGCGAGCTCGTCGGGGTTCCCGTGGCCGACCGGGCCGAGGTGCGCCGCCTCGCCGACCTGCTGGTCCATCGGGAGGAGGGCGTCTTCGACGTCCCGCCCGCCGGCATCGAGGCCGCCCTCGACCTGTACGCCTATTACAGGGACATGGTGGCCGAACGCCGTCGGCGGCCGACCGCCGACCTCACCACCGCGCTCGTCGAGGCGGAGATCGACGGTGAGGGGCTCACCGACGCCGAGGTGATCAGCTTCCTCTTCCTGCTGGTGGTGGCGGGAAACGAGACCACCACCAAGCTGCTGGCCAACGCCCTCTACTGGGCGTGGCGCAATCCGGGCACCGCGGAGCGGGTGTGGGCCGACCCTTCTCTGATCCCGGGGTGGATCGAGGAGACCCTGCGCTACGACAACTCGTCGCAGATGGTGGCCCGCCGCGCCGGCGAGGCCATCGAGACGCCCTACGGCACCGTCCCCGACGGCGACCGCGTGCTGTTGCTCATCGGCTCGGCCAACCGCGACGGCGACGTCTTCCCCGAGCCCGACCGCTACGACATCGACCGCGACACCTCGAAGGCCATCGACGCCGACAAGCTCTCGTTCGGCGTCGGCCGCCACTACTGCATGGGCGCGTCGCTGGCGCGCCTCGAGGCGGCCATCGCCCTCCGGGCCCTGGTGGCGGGGTGCGCCGGCTACGACATCGACGCGGCCGGCGTCCGTCGGGTCCACTCCGTGAACGTGCGGGGCTTCGCCTCCGTGCCGATGACGGTGCTCCCTCGGTGAGCTTCCAGGCGCACCCCGAGCGCCGGCCCGCAGTGGTCACCGGCTCCTCGTCGGGCATCGGTGCCTCCACGGCGCGCCTGCTCGCCGCCGCCGGCCACCCCGTCGTGCTCGGGGCCCGACGTCTCGAGCGCTGCGAGGAGGAGGCCGCCGCGATCCGCCGCGCCGGCGGTGAGGCCACCGCCCTGCGCCTGGACATGGGCGACACGGAGTCGGTCGCGGCCTTCGCCGAGGGGGCCATCGCCGCGTACGGCGAGATCGACATCGTGGTCTCCAACGCTGGCGACGTCGTGCCGGGCACGTCGATCGGCACCGATCCCGACGCGTTCGCCCAGGACATCACCGTCAACTTCCTCGGCGCGCAGCGCCTCTGCAATGCCCTCGTCCCGGCCATGGTGGAGCGGGGCCACGGCGACGTCGTGCTCGTCAGCTCGTCCATCCTGCGGGTCCCCGTCCCCGGCATGGCGGCGTACGCCACCGCCAAGGCCGGTCTCGACACCCTCGGCCGGGTCATGCGCATGGAGCTGGAGGGCACGGGCGTGCGGGTGTCCACCGTGCGCCCCGGCCCCACCCTCACCGGCATGGGCATGACGTGGGAGCCCCAGCTGGTGGAGTCCTCCATCGCCACGTGGGTGGAGCGAGGCCTCATCCACGGCCAGCACTACCTGACCCCCGACGACGTCGCCCGCGTCATCGTCACCGTGGCCACCGCCCCCAAGGGCGTGCACCTGGCCCTCGTCGAAGTCGAACCCGAAGCACCCGTCCGCGGAAAGGACACCGCCTGATGAGCACCACCGAGACCTCCCTCCTTGAGCCGCCGCACGTCTCGGGCGGCGAGGGCGAGAACGGCCACCTCGAAGAGCTGCGTACCGACCCGATCGCGTTGATGGCACGGGTCCGCGAGGAGTGCGGCGACGTCGGCGAGTTCACCATCGCCGGCCGGTCCGTCGTCCTGCTCACCGGCGCCGAGGCCAACGAGTGGTTCTTCCGGGCGGCGGAGGAGGACCTCGACCAGGCCGAGGCCTACCCGTTCATGACGCCGGTGTTCGGCGAGGGCGTCATCTTCGACGCGTCCGCCGAGCGCCGTCGCGAGATGATGCACAACCAGGCGCTGCGCGACAGCTACATGCGCGGCCACGCCCAGACCATCTCGGACGAGGTGGAGCGCATGGTGTCCGCCTGGGACGATGAGGGCGAGATCGACCTCCTCGACTGGTTCGCCGAGCTGACCATCTACACGTCGTCGGCCTGTCTCATCGGCAAGCGCTTCCGCGATGAGCTCGACCGCCGCTTCGCCGAGCTCTACCACGACCTGGAGAAGGGCACCGACGCGCTGGCCTACGTCGACCCCTACATGGACATCGAGAGCTTCCGCCTCCGCGACGCCGCCCGGGAGGCGCTGGTCGAGCTCGTGGGCGGGATCATGGAGCGCCGCCGGGGTGAGCCCGTGCCAGAGGACAAGGACCTCCTCGACGTGCTCATGTCCATCAAGGACGAGGACGGCACGGAGCGCTTCGCTCCCAACGAGGTGACCGGCATGTTCATCTCGATGATGTTCGCCGGCCACCACACCACCTCGGGGACCGCGTCGTGGACCCTGATCGAGTGGCTGCGGCACCCGGACGTGATGGCCGCCGTCACCCAGGAGATCGACGACCTTTACGCCGACGGCTCGGAGGTCAGCTACCAGGCGCTGCGGGCCATCCCCCTGCTCGAGTCGAGCATCAAGGAGGCACTGCGCCTGCACCCGCCGCTGATCATCCTGATGCGGGTGGCGATGTCCGACCAGGAGTACGGCGGGTTCCACCTCGCCGAGGGCAAGCTCATCGCCACCAGCCCCGCGGTCTCGAACCGCATCGCCGAATCGTTCCCCGATGCCGACGAGTTCGACCCTGGGCGCTACCTCGAGCCGCGCGAGGAAGACCTCGCCAACCCGTGGAACTGGATCCCCTTCGGAGCGGGTCGCCACCGCTGCGTGGGCGCCGCCTTCGCCCTCATGCAGCTCAAGGCCATCTTCTCGGTGCTGCTCCAGGACTGGGAGTTCGAGCTGGCCCAGCCGCCGGAGACCTACGTCAACGACCACTCGAAGATGGTCGTGCAGCTCCAGCAGCCGTGCCGCGTCCGCTACCGCCGGCGCACGTCCGAGGAGGCCGGTGCGTGACCCTGAAGATCACCGTCGACGCCGACCTCTGCCAGGGCCACGGTGTCTGCGAGTCCGAAGCCCCTGGGGTGTTCCGCGTGGGCAAGGACCGCCAGGTCGAACTGATCGACCCCGCACCTGCCGACGACCAGCGCACCGCCGTCACGGCGGCCGTGAAGTACTGCCCCACCCATGCCCTTTCCCTCGATGACTGACAGGAGCACCTGATGCCCGCCTACCCCCGTGCCGAGCTCGAAGCCATGGTCGAGCGCTGGCTCCAGGCCAACCGCGACGCCGAAGCCGCCGGCGACTGGAAGACCATGGCCGACCTCTACGCCGAGGACGCCACCTACGGCTGGAACTACGGCCCCGGCGAGGACTTCATGTGCGTCGGCCGCGACGAGATCCGCGACGTCGCCCTGGGCGTCGAGATGGGCGGCCTCGACGGTTGGGAGTACCCCTACCAGCGGGTCTTGATCGACGACCAGCAGGGCGAGGTCATCGGCCTCTGGAAGCAGGTGGCCACCGTCCCCGACGGCGGCACCGAGGAGGTCGCCGGCATCGGCGGGAGCTGGTTCGGCTACGCGGGGAACTTCCAGTGGGCCTGGCAGCGGGACTGGTTCGACGTGGGCAACGCCACTGCGCTGTTCATCAAGATGTTCCGCGACGGGACGCTGTCCGACGGCATGAAGCGGCGGCTCGACGTCGCCGCCTCGGGCGAGCCCCAGCCCTGCCGCTACCCCATCGGCGAGGCGCCGGCCGGGATCTGGCCCTGATGGCGCCAGGGGGGATCGGCTTCATCGGCCTCGGCCAGATCGGCTCGCTCATGGCGGGCCGTCTGGTCGACCACCCGAACGGCCTGGTGGTGTGCGACCTCCGTGAGGAGGCCATGGCGCCCCTGGTTGAGAAGGGCGCGACCGCCGCGACCACACCTGCCGAGCTCGCCGCCGCCTGCGGCGTCATCTCGGTCATGGTGCTCGACGACGCCCAGACCCGTGAGGTGGTCGCCGGCGCCGGCGGCCTGCTCGAGACGGCCACGCCGGGGACCGTCATCGCCCTGCACTCGACCATCCAGGCTGAGACCGCCATCGAGCTCGCCGCCCTCGCGGCCGAGCAGGGCGTCGCCCTCGTCGACGCCCCGGTGTCCGGCGGGTTCATGGGCGCGGCCGAGGGGACGCTCGCCACGATGATCGGCGGCGACGACGAGGCCGTGGCCACCTGCCGGCCGGTGTTCGAGCACTGGGCGGCGATGGTCGTGCACCTCGGGCCGGTGGGCAACGGCACCAAGGCCAAGCTGGCCCGCAACATGATGCACTTCGTGGCCTACACCGCCGCCGGCGAGGCCCAGCGCCTGGCCGATGCCTGCGGCGTGGACCTCACCCATCTCGGCGCCATCGTCCGCCACACCGACTCGGTGACCGGTGGTCCGGGCGCCATCATGTTCCGCGGCAGCGTCGACGAGCTGCACCCCGGCGACGACTTCTACGACATCCTCGTGCACACGCGGACGCTCGGCGAGAAGGACCTGACCCTCGCCCTCGCGCTCGCCGACGAGGTGGGCGTCGAGGCCCCGCTGGCCCAACAAGCGCTGCGGGACTTCGCCGCCAGCCTCGGTGTCCCCCACCGGCCGAACGAGACGGAGGAGGGCGCATGACCACCGAACGACGCCAGCGGGGCCTCGACAAGATGAGCGAGGTCTACGGCTGGGAGGTCGTCGACGACGGCGGTGGGCCCGACGACTTCTACGGGATCACCGTCGAGCACCTCTTCGCCGAGATCTGGAACCGGGAGGGGCTGTCCAACCGCGACCGTCGTCTCCTGCTCATCGGGGCCCTCGCCGGCTCGGGCCAGGAGGACGTGCTCGACATCCAGCTCCCCGCCGCCCTCGGCAACGGCGAGCTCACGCCGGACGACCTGCGGGAGATCGTGATCTTCCTCACCCACTACCTGGGCTGGCCCCGCGGCGCCCGCATGAACCAGCAGATCGAGCCCATCATCCGCCGCTTCGAGGCCGCCGGGGGCGCCTCGTAGCCTCCCGTTGCAGGAAATCTTGGTGAGAAACCCCCGTATCGGGGGTTTCTCACCAAGAAATCCGGGGTGGGGTCAGTCGGCGGTACGCCAGAGCACCGGGAACAGCGGGTGGTCCAGCGGGGCGCCGGCCGCGAGCTCGTCGGCGAGGCCCGGGAAGGGCGGTGAGGTCACCCATGGACGCGGGGTGTGCACCACGTCGTCGCCCACGAGGCGCAGCGACAGCACCCGGCGCCGGCCGGGCCCCGGGAAGCCGGGCGCGCCGTGCAGGGCGAGCATGTCGAAGAAGACGGCGTCTCCCGGCTCGAGCGCCCAGGCCAGGACCGGCCAGCGCTGCGGGTCGCCTTCGATGTCGGGCAGGTCGGCGAGCGTGCCTTCCGGGAACCACTTGGCCTTGCCGTCGAGGAAGGTGCGGGGCAGGTACATGGGGCCCCGGTGCGAGCCGGCGACCACCTGGAGGCTGGCCTCGAGGGGCACGGGGTCGACGGGCAGCCAGATGCTCGTCTGCTGCGTGCCCTCGATGTTGTAGTAGGGCAGGTCCTGGTGCCAGGGCGTGCGCTGGCGGGTGCCGGCCTCCTTCACCAGGACGTGGTCGTGGTAGAGGCGAATGGCGCTCGACCCGGTGAGCGCGCCGGCGATGGCTGCGGCCGCGCTGGTGCGGGCGAACTGCTCGAGCTCGGGCACGTCCTGCCAGCGGCAGAAGTCCTCCACGAAGGCGCCGTCCTCGGCCGCGCTCGCCCGCTTGGCCACCGGCCCGAGGTCGGCGAGGACGGCATCGATGCCCGCGGCGCCGAGGGCCAGGTCGGCGGACGAGAAGGCGCCGCGCACCACGACGGCGCCGTCACGGCGATAGGTGTCGACGGTCTCAGCGGTCATCCCGGGGAGCACCGCACCACAATGGCGCACCGCCGCCTCGCTCCCCTCTTCTAGCCTTCGGAGCATGGACGACGAGGAGTGGGCCGCCGACGCGCTGGTCCTGTACGGCTGGGACGCCCGGTGGGCGGATCGCTTCGCCGCGTCCGACCACGAGGGTGGCGAGCCGGCCCGCGTGGTCCGCCATGACGGGGCGGGGCTCATCGTGGCCACAGCCGACGGGGTCCAGCCTGTGCCGTTGGTCGAGCGGGTGGAGCCCGCCCCCACCGTCGGCGACTGGATCGTGCTCCGCGACGGCCGACCCGCCGCCGTCCTCGAGCGCACCTCGCTCTTGCGTCGCCGTGACGACCGTACGGACAGCCAACAGGTGCTGGCCGCCAACGTCGATCTGGTCCTGATCGTCTGCGGGCTCGATCGTCCGGTGAAGGAGGGCCGTATCCAGCGAGGCGTCGCCCTCGCGAGGGAGGCCGGGGCGGAGCCTGGCGTCGTGCTCACGAAGGCCGCCCTCCCCGGTGCCGACAGGGACGTCGCCCGAGCGGTGGCGCTGGCCGAAGCCGCCCAGCCGGGCATCGACGTCGTGGTCACCTCGGCGAAGGAGGGCGTCGGCCTGGGTGACCTCGAGACGCTGATCGCCGGGCGTACCGTCGTGCTCCTGGGCGAGTCCGGGGCGGGGAAGTCGAGCATCGTGAACGCGCTCCTCGGCGACGAGCGCGCCGCCGAGGGACGCGTGCGCCGAGGTGACGCCAAGGGCCGGCACACCACGACGAACCGGTCGATCTACGTGTTGCCCAAGGGGGGGACCCTCATCGACACCCCGGGGATCCGTTCCATCGGCCTCTGGGTGGACGAGGACTCGACCGCGGTGGCCGAGACCTTCACCGACATCGACGAGCTCGCGGCGGCCTGCCGCTTCAACGACTGTGCCCACGAGACCGAACCGGGCTGTGCGGTCCGTGGCGCCGTCGATGGCGGCGACCTCGATGAGGACCGCCTCATGCGGTGGCGCCTGCTCGACGCAGAGGCCGAAGCTGCCGCGGTGCGGGCCTCACCCCACGAACGCAAGCGCTACGAGAAGAAGCTGGCCAAGCTCATCAACGAGGCGCAGCGCCGAAAGGGCCCGAAGTGACCGACACCTTGTCCCCGCCTACGACCGTCGAAGTGGCCGAGCGCACCTACGCCTTCGTCCAGCCCGACGGCACCTGGTTCATCAACAACGCCGGCTTCGTGGTGGGCGACGACCACGTCGTGCTCATCGACACCTGCGCCACCGAGGCCCGCACCCGTGCGCTCCTCGACGCGGTGGCGGCGGTCACGGACGCCCCCGTGCGGATCGTGGTCAACACCCACCACCACGGCGACCACACCCACGGCAACTACCTCTGCACCGACGCCACCATCGTCGGCCACCGCCGTTGCCGCGAGGAGGTCGAGCGCATGGGGATCATGACCCTCGACACCGTGTGGGGCGAGGTGGCGTGGGGCGACCTCGAGCTCCGCGCCCCCGACCTGACCTTCGAGCACGGCGTGGACCTCACCGTGGGCGACGAGGTCGTCGAGGTCCGGGCCTTCGGCGCCGCCGCTCACACCACCAACGACGTCGTGGCGTGGCTACCTGGTCGCCGGGTCCTCTACACGGGCGATCTCGTGTTTCATGGTGGCACGCCCTTCGTGGTGATGGGTTCCATCACCGGTTCGCTGGCGGCGCTCGACTGGCTCCGCTCGTTCGAGCCCGAGGTGATCGTGCCGGGCCACGGACCCGTGTGCGGGGTCGAGGCCCTCGACGGCATCGAGGCCTACTTCCGCTTCGTGGCCGACCTCGCCGCCGAGGGTGCGGCCGAAGGCGTCGCCCCGCTCGATCTTGCCCGCCGAACGGACCTCGGGCCGTTCGCCGGCCTCACCGATCCCGAGCGCCTGGTGGCCAACCTCCACCGGGCCTACGCCGAGCAGGCCGGCACCCCGCCCGGCGAGGCCATCGACTACCTGACCGCGTTCTCCGACATGCTCGAGCTCAACGGCGGCGGCCCGTTGCGCTGCCTGGCCTGATGGGGGCCAACCCGCGCCAGCCCGCGATCACCGCCTCTGGCACCGGATTTCGGTGCCCTGACCCCGACATCCGGTGCCAGACGGGGCGGCCTGCGGCCATCCCGGGGGATCAGAACAACGAGCGGAACGTTCAGGCGCCGCGGGGCGGCGGCGGGAAGTGGCAGGCCACCTCGTGACCCTCGCCGACGGCGACCAGCGCAGGGACGTCCTCGGAACACGGTGTGGTGTCCTGGCCGTCGGCTTCGAGCTGCTGCTTGCGCCAGCAGCGGGTCCGGAAGCGGCACCCGGAGGGCGGATCGGCGGGGCTGGGCACGTCGCCCTCGAGCAGGATGCGCTCACGGGCCCGCTCCTGGCGCGGGTCGGGCAGCGGCACGGCCGAGAGCAGCGCCTGGGTGTAGGGGTGCACCGCCCGGCTGTAGAGCTCTTCCCGGCCGGCCATCTCCACCAACTTGCCGAGGTACATCACCGCCACCCGGTGTGAGATGTGGCGCACGACGGACAGGTCGTGGGCGATGAACACGTAGGCGAGGCCCATTTCCCGCTGGAGCCGGCTGAGCAGGTTCACCACACCGGCCTGGATGGACACGTCGAGCGCCGAGACCGGTTCGTCGAGCACGATGAGGTCGGGCTCGAGGGCGAGGGCCCGGGCGATGCCCACGCGCTGGCGCTGACCGCCCGAGAACTCGTGAGGGAACCGGTTGGCGTGCTCGGGGGACAGGCCGACGATCTCGAGCAGCTCCGAGACCCGGTCCTGGCGCGTCTTCGGGTCCCAGGCGTGGTGGACCTTGAGCGGCTCGGCGAGGGTGCTGCCGATGGTCATGCGCGGGTTGAGCGCCGAGTACGGGTCCTGGAAGACGATCTGGAAGCGCCGTCGGGCCTCGGCCAGCTCCTTGCCCCGCAGCGACTTGAGCTCCATGCCGTCGAAGGTGACGCTGCCCGAGGTGGGGGTGAGCAGGTGGAGCAGCAGTCGCCCGGTGGTCGACTTGCCGCACCCGGACTCGCCCACGAGGCCGAGGGTCTCGCCCTTGTGCACGTCGAGCGACACGCCGGACACGGCCGACACGTGGGCCACCTCGCGGCTGAAGACGCCGGCCCGGATCGGGAAGTTCTTGACGAGGTCGTGGGCGATCAGCAGCGGCGGCTCTCCGCCGGCTTCCTCGCTCGAGATGGCGTCGGCCTTCGTGGCGATGTCGGTGGTGTGGCTCACGGCTCGAACATCGTTTCCGGCTCGGCGCCCTCGGTGTTCTCGAGCACCACGTGGCGTTCTGGTTCGGCCAACTCGGCCTGCGGCACCGCCCCGATGGTGTCGACCGTGTCCACCGCCTCGAGGTCGGCGGCGTCGGCGGTGATGCGCAACTCGGAGACCGACACCTCGACCAGGTCGTCGAGGCGGTGGCAGGCCGACGCGTGGCGGGTGCCGCCGGCGACCGCCATCAGCTCGGGAACAACGGTCCGACAGGCGTCGAGGCTGGCGAAGCGGCAGCGCGGATGGAACGCACAGCCCTTCGGCAGGTTGATCAACGACGGGGGCTGACCGGCGATGGGCACCAGCACCTCCTGGCCCGTGTCATCGAGCCGGGGCATGCTGGCCAGCAGCCCGAGGGTGTAGGGGTGGGCGCTCTCGTAGAAGATCTCATCGGTGGTGCCGACCTCCGCCTGACGGCCGGCGTACATCACCATGACCTCGTCGGCGAGACCGGCGACGACGCCGAGGTCGTGGGTGATCAACAAGATGGCTGAATCGATCTCGTCCTTGATGTCCATCAGCACCTGGAGCACCTGCGCCTGCACGGTGACGTCCAGCGCCGTGGTGGGCTCGTCGGCGATGAGAAGGTCGGGGTTGCAGGTGATGGCCATGGCGATCATGGCGCGCTGGCGCATGCCGCCCGAGAACTCGTGCGGGTACATGTCGGCCCGCTTCGACGCCTCCGGGATGCCGACGAGGGTCAGCATCTCGATGGCGCGCTGGAGCGCCGCCTTCTTGGAGAGCCCCTCGTGGATGCGGGCCATCTCACCGATCTGGCGACCCACGGTGTGCACGGGGTTCAGGGCGCTGAGGGGGTCCTGGAAGATCATCGCGATCTCACCGCCGCGGATCTTGCGGTGCTCCTCCTCGTCGAGCGCGAGCAGGTCGGTGCCCTTCCACAGGATCTGGCCCGACTCGATCTCCAGCGTCGGCAGCAGGCCCATGATGGCCATGGCGGTGACCGACTTGCCCGACCCCGACTCCCCCACGACGGCGAAGAGCTCGCCCCGCGCGATGTCGAAGTTGAGTCCGTCGATGGCTTTGACCCGACCGTCCGGGGTGGCGAAACCTGCCCGGAGGTCCCGGACCGACAGCAGCGTCTCGCGTTCCGCGGTCATTTGAGCTTCGGGTCCAGTGCGTCGCGCAGGCCGTCACCCACGAACACGAAGGCCAGGACGGTCAGGAAGATGGCCATGCCGGGGAAGAAGAGCATGTGAGGCGCCACCGCGAGGGTGGACTTGGCCTCGGAGACCATCAGGCCCCAGGCCGGCGTGGGGGGCGTCGGGCCGACGCCGAGGAACGACAGCGCCGCCTCGGCCAGGATGATGGTGCCAACTTCGATGGTGGCGTAGACGATGACCGGTTGCAGCGCGTTCGGGAGCATGTGCCGGAAGATGATCCGGGAGTGCCCGAACCCCAGCGATCTCGCCGCTTCGACGTATTCGAGTCGGTTCAACGACAAGAAGCTCGCACGGACGATGCGGCACAGCCCCAGCCAGCCGGTGAGGCCGAGGACGAGGATGACGGAGTTCACGCTCTTGCCGAACAGCGTGGCGATGGACACGGCCAAGATGATGTAGGGGATGGCAAGGAAGACATCGGTGATCCGCATGATGAAGCCGTCGGTCTTGCCCCCGAAGTACCCCGCCACGGCGCCGAGGATGAGTCCGATCACCACGGTCATGAAGGTGGCGATGATGCCCACCCGCAGCGAGATGCGGGCGCCGTAGATCACCCGGGAGAAGACATCGAGGCCGATGGTGTCGGTGCCGAACCAGTGCGCTGTCGAGGGGGGCTCGCGGAACGCGCCCGGGGTGCGCTCGGCCGGGCCGTAGGGGGCGATGAGCGGCGCGAAGACCGCCACGAGGATCAACACGACGATGAAGACCAGGCCGATCATCGCCAACTTGTTCTGGCGGAACCGGCGCCACACGTCTGCTCGGAGCGGCTTGGGCGCGAGCATCTCGTCGCCCTCGATGTCATCGACGTCCTCGAGGCCGAGGTTGGCGCTGAGTGGATCGAGGCCGCTCATACCTCGGCGTCCTTTCCGAGGCGGATGCGCGGGTCGAACCACGCGTACGACAGGTCGACCAGGAGGTTGACCAGTGCGAAGGCGATCGTCACCGCGAGAGTGAGGCCGAGCAGGACCGGCAGGTCGCGCTCGCCGACCGCGTCGGCGATGGCCGACCCCAGCCCCGGCCAGGAGAAGACGGTCTCGGTCAGCACCGCAGAGCCGATGACGGCGCCGAAGTCCAAGCCGATGAGCGTGATGACGGGCAACATCGCGTTGCGCATGCCATGACGGGTCACGACCTGGCGCTCGTTGAGGCCCTTCGACCGGGCCGTGCGCAAGAAGTCAGCCCGCTGCACCTCGAGCATCGAGCCCCGCATCATCCGGGCGGCGAGCGCGGTCGACACGCAGGCGAGGGTCACCGCTGGGAGGATCAGGTAGCGCCACTGCTCGCCGGTGGGGATGAAGAAGAACGTCCACGTGTTCGGGCCGAGGCCCTGCGTGCGCAGGTGGGTCCATTCGGGCCAGCCGCGCTTGTTGGGCACGACGGCGAACAGGTACTGGAGGATGAAGCCCAGCACGAAGACGGGGATGGCGGACGCGGCCGCCGTTCCTATGGTCGTGAGTTTGTCGGCGAGTGAGTATCTTCGGATCGCGGACAGCACGCCCACCGAGATGCCCACGACGATCTCGATGAGGATCGCCCAGATGGCCAGTCGCAGGCTGTTGACGGCCTTCTCGCCGAGGAGGTCGTTGACGCTGCGACCGGACTTGAAGGACTCGCCGAGGTCCCACTGGATCGTGCGGCCCCAGTAGTCGACGAACTGGTTCGGGAGCGACTCATCGAGCCCGTAGCGCTCCCGGGCCCGCTCGACCACACCCGGGTCCGGGTTGCGGTCGGCGCCACCCGCCAACAGCGTGGCCGGATCGCCGGGAAGGGCGAAGAACAACAGGAAGAGGAACGACAGCGCGAAGAAGACCGTCGGGATCACCAGCAGCAGGCGCCGGACGATGTAGGCGAACAAAGCGACCCGATCCTCTCAACGGTCGTGGTGGGTGGAGCGGGGGCGGGGCCCAC